>WNFC01003874.1_pt1 | contig 23934 bp, 19 predicted proteins | sample 5400541 | NCBI WGS metagenome assembly WNFC01 (sample SAMN13153342, study PRJNA577476) | soil metagenome | isolation source: 120 cm saprolite under Douglas fir tree site 2 hole 2 replicate 1 | place: USA:California | collected 2015-04-18
TCGCGGGTCTGCAGGAATGGCTCGATCTCGCGTCATTTATCCTGTCGGATATCGCCGAGCCCCCGCCGCCCGAGCGGGGGCGGCGCGACCTCTACAACGACATCCTCGCCTGTGTCGGCGACCTGGAACGACGCGGGCTGACCGTCCTGTCCGGAGTGATGCCGGCTCCGCAAGATCGCATGCCCGACTGGAAGGTTGCGGTCGTCTCGATCACGCCGCGGCTTACTGATCCCGGCGCGGCGAAGCGGCAGCACTTGATGGTCGATCGCCGCGTCGTGACGTTGCCGTCCGGTCCGACGGCTACGTGACACGCCTGCCTCTCCGGCCGGCGATGATTGCGAGCATGTTCACGACCGACCAGGTGCCCTCGGCGCACAGTGCGGCGGTTCGAAAATCGGCGAACCGCTTGTGCTGCAGCGCCAAGGCCAGGCGGACCGCCGCCTTGGCGTGAGCGCGGGCCTCTTCGTTGCTCGAACCTTTCAGCTCCGCTTCGAAAATTGCCTCCAGCATCCGCTTGGCGTCGGTGTCGCTCGGGGTCTTGTCGTCGATGAGCGGATGCCGGGCGGGATCGTAAACCTCCTGCGCCACGGAGATCAGCACCTCGCGGCAGAGCAGCCCGACGCCTTGATATTGCTCCTCAGTCTCGGCGCTATCGAGCCGGAGCCGCATCTCCTGGAGCTGGCGGTCAACTTTCTGCCAGCCGGTCGGCTCCTCGAAGACGACCGCGCGGCGGGCCGATTGGGCGACAAAGATCGGTTTGCCGGAAATGGTCTTTCCGGCCACCACTTGATAGCCGTCAGGCGTCAGCGCCTCGTTATAGACACGCACGAGCGTCGATACTTCATCGTCCGCGGGCCGCACGACCGGGTGCACGGTCTCGCAGAGAAAGCGGAGAAACTCGGCATCCGGTCTGTACATCAAATTGAACCGGCGATCGTAGAAGATCCAGTCGCTCTCCCAGTCGCTATTACGTACGCAGTGCTGATAGATGTCGCCGGCGGCATCTTGATAGCGATGGTCAAAGGACGGCAGCTTCGATAAGTCGTAAAGCCTTGCCAGAAATTCGTCGTCCTGCAGCCGGCCGGCCCAGCTCACCTTCGCAATGCTGAAATGGCCGATAACGGCCCGGCGCGTAACCTCCGAAATCTCCTTCGGCGCTTCATCCACATCAGAGGTCATCGGTGCCCTGTCCACGGTGACTAGGCCGGCGCGAGCACGGCCAAGCGCTCGCAGATAAATTGCGCGATCTGCGCCGGGTTGAACCTGCGAACATCGACGTAGCCGTCGGTCTTGAAAACGCCGTCGACGGCGCCGTCATCCGTTCGGACGAACATGATGCGGACATTGTCGCGCTCCATGATGATCTCCCTGATCGCCCTGAACTCGATTCCGCACCAGTCCTTCCTTTGGTAGTCGGACCCCAGGAACACGACGATCAGTTTCGAACGATGCCGGTAGATCTCCTGCAGCAATGTGTCGAGCGACGGCCGTGCCAGTTGCGACACGTAGTTGCTGTCGTAGAAGTAAGAGTTCGGCCCGATCCTTCCCTCCAGCTCACGTGCGACTTGCTCGACAATCGCCCTCACCTCTCCCGGAAAAGATAGCGCCACGTCGAAATGATGTTTGGTGATATCGACGGTCTTGGTCGCCTGCCCCGTCCATGATGGCAGCGTGATCCGCCGCGCGGCATGCAATTCCTTCGCAAGATTGACGTCCTTGACTGCCCAATGGGTCCGGTTCATCTCCCACTTGCCGATATTGAGCTCGAAGGTGAGTTGTTCGAGATCGTCGGCGGACAGAAACGGATCGACGGCCTGAAGCTCGTATTCGATCCGAACCTGTCCTTGCCGTTTGGCGATATCACGGATCAGGCCGAATTTCGGCGCGAGTTGGTTGAACGCTTCGTAGGCGAAGATACAGGGCAGCCGTTTCAGTTCAGAAACCGCGGCATCATTAAGTTCTCCGAACCGCTCGGTGATCGCGTTTTCGGTATACTCGCGGACACAGCGCGAGAACTCGATCTGCCAGGGTTCGCCGCTCCAGGCCTCGGCATTGGCGGAAACAAGAAGATTGTACATCGAGGAAACCGCGGTTGGTGTTTTTGCGACTGGGCGTCGTGCGTGGTGGTGTTAGCGGCGGTTTTATCGGAATTCCGACGCCGGCGCACTGATCCGATCGCCCCAGTTTCGACGAAGATGAGACGACCCCCCGCTGAGGCCGTTCACCACGGACAAGCGCGGACAGCCAGGGGCTCGCTAAGGGTCAAATAACCCATCGGGTCCGGGCCATTCGCTCAGAACCAGGCCGGCTCTTGCCCTGACGATCGCCGGAGCGGTTGGCGCTGCCAGCAGTACGACGCCATACGGCACAAAGAGCATGGAGGCTGATCTCCAGCCCTGGGTCTGAAGCATAGCAGCGGCCCGTCCATTACCGGCGGGCTCAAGCGGCCAAAGGTGCTGGTTGTGAAGGTCGATATAGACCAAGGCGTCCAAGCGTGCGCAAGCGGCGGCGCCATAACGTGCGGCTTTCGCCGACAGACGGTCGGCGACGAGCTGGGCCGCGTCATCGAACGACATCGGCTGCGACGGCGTGTACGGCTCCATCACGTCTGCAACATGTTGTGCGTCGCGATATCTGTCTTGACGCCGACGCCAATCGAAACCGCGCTTTCTATCGCCGACGATCTCCATGATTTGGAAGTCGGCGGTTCGAAATCTGACGTCGATCGGCTCTTCGCTGCTTGCAACGATCTCGCTGTCCTCGAAGGTTTCACCGACACAACGAAGGAATGCGCGCACGACCACGCGCTCACGCTCCGGCTTTCGCGGATTTGAGAAAAGGCGTCGGGCGCGATCAGCGTGTTCGCGCAGTTTGGCGAGAAATGCGTTGTCGGAAAAGGCCATTGTCCCCAGGCATGACTTGGTCACGGAGCGCGCGTGACTTCTTGCTCAAACGGCACGGCGGTCGCGGCAATCGCATCGCGCAACTCGGTCAGATCGCGGTGAATCCCGGCGCAGCGCATGGTCGCGTCGCGGACCTGCTGGACGTCAAAGACATTCGGACCGTGCTCGGCGCGCTCGAATTCGTCCAGATATTCAAGATTCTTTTTCACGAGTCCGACCCTGTAGGGCTGGCGCGGCTTCCCCTTGAAGGCGCCTTCCCATGTCTCGCCATGGACCAGGAAATTGCGTATCGGCCGGAGATCATCCAGCTCCTTGTAAAGACGTTGTAGCGTCGGCTTGTGTTCATCGGGCACGCCTCCGAAGTCACACCATTTCTTGAAGATATTGATCTTGTCTGCGAATGTCCGCCCGGAATATTCGTCGAACAGCGCTTCGAGCGGCGCCTCATTGATGAGGTCCATCAACAGGAGCATCCTGAACTCGACACGACCCATCTCGGTCAAAAACTCCCCGAGCGCCTGATGCATGGCATCGGACGCCGTTCTCTCTGCAGACTTTATGCGGCGCCGCCATTTCCGTCGCCGTTGAGCTTTTCTTGACTTCCTCGACATGAATATCCCCTAAGCAGGACCGAAGCCCGCTGGCCGGAGCGTGTTCTTTCGCATATCCCTGCCAGCGGCTGGCTCCGGGCTGGCGACGCCCATCGGTAGCAGGATGGCGCTGGGCCGTGTAGGGCCGGCGCGCCGCGGCGAAGGTTGGTCACATGGCTTGGCAAAGGACCCCAGACGGCTCGTTCCTGGACCACACCGGACCGAACGCCTTCCGGACCTCGGCCGTCCATTCAGCGCGCGTATATTTAGGTCGCAGTACTGGGTCGGAGGCCATCAACTGGTCGGCGACCGCTGCGATGCCTTGATCCATCTTTGCTCGAGATAAAGAGTGAGCCTCCGTCGCCGACGCTGATCATGCGCGGGAGGGCAAACTCGTCGCCTTATCACGAAAGGGCATGGGTAATGTTTGAATTCGCGTCAGCTCGACGATGATACCTTCGATCAACTCCGTCAAAGTTGCTGCCATTTCCGCCCTGGTCGTTTGATCTTTGCGTTGGTCACGATTGCTATTGTGGCGCCGCTAACTACGTCAATCTGACGACGCGGCGAGCCAGTTCAGGACGAACGATTGCGGATTGACGAAACTTCCGTCCTTCAAAAGGATCGCGCGATACTCCTCAAGCGCCACGACGAGCTCATTCTCATCTCGCAACCGGTGCGTAAAGAGATCAAGGCTCGGATAGTCTAGGACAACACCACGGACGCCGTCCGCCGCCATTCTGCGACATGACGAGACGTAAAGGTCGCCCTCATCGGCGAATATCTCTTTTATGACGACGATCGAGAACAGGATACGGCTTCCGATCGTTACATGTAGGTCGCACTCTCCTACGACCAAGTCCAGTTGGTCGTAGGAGAGGACATGCGCTACAGCGCCCTTCGCTTGTCGCATTCCCTTCTCGAGTTGATGCCGCGCAACGCGGCGTTTGCGACCCAATGATCCCGCCAAAATCTCTTCCGTGTTCGGGCAATCCTTCGCCTGCACGAGCAGGACGTGCGAGGATGCGAGGACAAGGATGTCGGCCAACTCCCTGCCGGTGTCCTTGCGCATCGGATTGATCGCGATCTTGTCGCCCGTGAAGACGCGCCGAAGGCCTGCTACCAAATCTCGCTCGTGGAATGGGCCAGGATTCTCACGCGTGAGCATGCTGTTGCTGTACCCTGCGCCGCCCAGATAGTCATTGCCGGTGTCGGTGTGGTCCTGAATGAAGAGGTCGTCGGGACCGATGGACTCGACAAATGACACCGTAACGGCCCGGGCATCATCTTCCGGCGTTCGACGGCCGAACCAATGCTCAAGGCCCTTGTAGATCAGGGTCATGGCGTTATGCGAGTACGGGACAAAGGTCAGATCTGTGCCGTCGACGAAGCAGCTGCCGCCGTCCTGTAGGCGGACGCGGTAGCTCATCCACTCTCTATTGTGCTCATCAAGGAAATAAACCTCCAATTCTTCATAGGCGAGCAGCTCGCGCACATCACGGGGCATCTCGTCGTCGAACAGAGGGGTCATTAGGATCAGCGGCTCGTCGGCGTCGTCGAAGAAAGCTGTCACCAAGGCCGGCACCGTGCCGATCGTTGAAGCTAGTGGGACCACATAGAACTTGAAACCTTGGTTCATCTGCGCGGCCAGGATCATCTCCTTGGTCGCCTTGATGGCCAGCACCAGCTTTCCGGTCTGCGTGTGGCGGAACGGGAGCAAACCGACAGGCAGGGCCTGGAGGTGCGGCGCGGTTTCGGGATAAAGAATGGAGAGCAACGGTTCCTCGCTCTAGGTCAGCCTCGGGTCAAGAAAGTCTTATGTTGAAATCGGGCTTCGCCACTCGGAATGCATCCAGCGCACGTCTCCTGATATCATCGAGTTCTCTCGCAGCGCTTGGATCCAGCATAAAAACAGGACAGTCAGCTTCACCGCAACCACACGGTCTGATCCTGCCGTCGCGAAGGCCGGACACGAAAACCCGGCGCAGTTGGTCGACCAATTTCGCCGCATTAGACACCTGTGCCTTTGTGCTCGGATCGCGCAAATGATGCAGGGACGGAATCCGTCTAATTTCGACGCCTTCGCGCGTCCGCCACAGTCCGGTATTGAGCGCTGCTATAGTATCTTCGATGGCACGCAGGAATGCAGGGAGAGAGCTTTCCTGATGAAAAGGCGTACTAAATGCTGGCCGTTCAAACACCGCGGCCATCATTGTCAGCGTATCGCTGTCGCTCAGCCCTGCAAAATCATCAGCAATGCGACGTATCCCTTCACCGTCATCTGGAAATGATTCTCCCGCACAAAAGCGGCGCAGCAGGTCTTCGCCGATAAGCCGCAAATGCTCTTCGAATTCTGTGCCGGACCAGATGGTCAGGTGAATCAGACCGATCGCATCAGCGGCTGCCTTGATGGCATCGCGTCTGATGGCTGAAACCGCCCCCCGCACCAAAAATTTGAAGGCATAGGGACCGCCAGCGACTGCGGACATCGCGACTTTCATATCGCGTTCGGCTTTCGCCTGGGTGATAGCACCGCGATTGACGCACTGGATGATGGTTTTCCGTGACGGGAATCCGTCAAGCGGTTCGTTTCCTACAATATCGCGTCCTTGATCGCTACCGGTCTGCCCATACCAGGTCAGATCGCTCCATCCCGCACGAACGTGATAGGCATAGACAAGTCGCTCGAATTCAACGCCAGCAAAATCTTCAAAATGAATTTTCTGAACGATGCGTGGTGTGTTCGTCATGGCGGCTTCAGCCTAGCATGACAGAGTTGCCTGCGAGGCGTTCCGGGGGCAATCGAATGTGACCTCACAATACCAAAATCGAAAGAAAAGCAGAGCGGGGGCGTCCAGATTCTGCTGCGTCCGCCAAAACGTTTCACTGGCCGTACCCAAATCTTGAGATTATTGGCAGTGCTTAGGTATGAAACCGGAAGGACGGATTGGGCGTAACGTTATCCGACAGCTCGGTCATGATCTCTCCGACCTTCTTTGCGAACAGCAAAGTAACCGGCAGGCGAGTAATGCCGTCGCTCGAATTCCAGTTCATTTTCGAGAGGGTGAGGATTTCCTTCGATCTTGCTTCGATGTCTGTCGGTCCTGCCGATCCGATCTGGATCGGTGCCGGGATGTGCGCGCCGGGGAACTCATCCCACCACGGCACATAACCGCTGGTGAAGAGGTATGAATCGCCTTCGATCTGGCAGAGCGTTCCTCGCCACGGTTCTTCCGATCCTTTCCGGACCAACCTGAACGGCGTCTGTCTCAGCCAGACGAGATCGCAGTTCGGGACAATGCCCTTCGTGCCTTCTCGGAATCCCTCCTCTTCTTCGGGTTGATACATCGAGGTCTTGTGAACCACCACACGCTTTGGCTTCACGCCGGTACGTTTTTCATAGCCGTGCAGGATGTCGCGCATCATCGCGAACGCCTGAGATTTGTTGAGGTACGGCTGCCGGTCTCGACGTTGTTCGTGGTCGATATGCGCCCCTTTCAGACAGAACGGCTCGTGATCTGAGGAGAAAGCCTGCGCCACACTCGCGTAGACGAGATGCCCTCCCCGCTTCTTGAGATGATGGAAGGACATGCCGATGAAGCACACCCCTTCGGGCAGGTCGGCCGGTCGCCAGGGAAGCCCGCCGGCTTTGTAGTAGAGCGCCGTCGTGAAATTCCAGGCCCGTGTCGCTTGGCTGTGTCCGGAATCCTCCGCCCGATCGATCGTTTCGCGGCGCAAAACCTGGATCGGTACCGCATTCTCGTATCTGTGGACCTTCGCCTTGAGCGCCCGATAGAAGGTCCGGAACAGGAGATCTTCTGCTGTCGTGCGGAGCGCTTCCGCTTCGGCGAGTTCTTCCTCCGAGGGCGCGAACAGATCGCCCTGGGCGTTCTCTTCCTCGCGCTTGAGTATCTCTAGGGCTCTCCGTTGCTTGGCAGAAAGTTCGGGGTTCTGCACACGAAGGTCCCCAAGCGCGTCCGGAATGCACACCACGATGCAATCCGGCCGCACGTCGCCGAACATGCTGCTGATCGGCCCTTCGAAGAGTTCAACGAGGGCATCGAAATCTTCGCCGCTGATCCGCTCCCTGAACAAGCGGTCGAACTGCGACTTGTCGATCGTCCGGACGAAACACTGGTCCACCTCGAACTTTGCGCCGAGAGCCTTCTCTGCGCCGGGCCAATCCCGAAATCGGCGTGCGTTGCGTTCGCGGGCGGGCTTGAAACCGTCCATCCCAGCTATCCAGCCGCGGGCTGCAGCCACTTCATCGACGAGCCCCACCAGACCTACGCGGATGGTCCGAAGACCCCGGTGATCGGCGGGACCACCAGCAGCCAGTGCGCGACGCGGATCGAAGTCTCGCCGGCCATTGCTGAACTGCAGCTCGGGTTCAGGCAGACATTTTATCTTGATTGCTGTCGCCATCGATCAATCCTTCCTCGGGAACGTCCAGGGACATGAATGCGCCTTCGAGCAGGAGGTCCTCGACCGGCCCCTGCCCTAAGTTTACGACGGGCGCACCTTGCGAAATGAAGCGTCCCCAGAACGTCAGATCGCTCTCGACGCTCTGGTTGCGGTCGAACTTCATCCGTCGGGTCGCCTTGGCGGTCCTGGCGTAGCCCGGGAGGGGTGTCTGCGCGTCTGGACCGGTGAACATGTAAAACGGCTTTACGCGCACTCCCCAGATCGGTCCCAATCGTGCGATTTCGTAGGCGATCCCTTCGTTCTCGAACCATACGCGAGGCGGATCGCCCCGCTGCTTCACGACCTCGCGCGGTACACCGCGGCGGCGGGGCGTGTCGTAGATCATCATCCGCGGCCCACTCTTCTCTCCCACGAAGTAGGCACGGCGGTTTGATTTGCGATCTGGCTCGATCAAGAGGCCGCGTCCCCGCAGTCCGCGGAGCTGGCCCTCGAAGTGCTTACGCAGGAGCCAGGACAAAACACGCGCGAGATCGGCATCGCCCTCCAGCTCTTCCCGGGAAGTCACCCGTACGGCAGCCTCCGTCATCACCGGCTTGAGGATCGTGTGGAGAAGCGCTGCCGGCGCGAACGACCAGAGTTCGCCGCCGCGGATCAGTGCGGTGCCGATTTCGTTCAATGGCACCCTCTTCGCGATTGCTTCCAGTGTTCCTGAAACGCGCACCCTCGACACCGCCGACGGCAAGGATGCGAACGGCATCAGATTGACGATGTAGGTGCCGATCGGTCGTGTGTCTCGCGCGACGGACGACGATTTTCCGGACGCCGTCGGCTGGAATATTTCGACGCTGAAGTCATCGCTACCGGGTGGCACGCCGAAGACTGCCGTTCCGTCCCCCTCTTTAGCGAAGTTGAGCACGTCGGCCAGGCCCGTTCCTGCCCGCTCCATCACACTCATCCCGTAGAAGATGTCGCAAAGCGCACGGTTGCGGGGAGAGGTCAATTCGCGGACCGGCTCGAACTGACCATGCGCGTCGAACTTGAGCTTGGCGGCGACCCGTTCCTCGAGACGCCCGGGATTCAGAAACGCGACGCCACTGTTTCCCTGCGCCTGGATGGTTGCGGGCCGTCCATCCGCGTAATCGCGATGGACCAAGAGATTGATGCAGAGTTCGATCAGCGCGCGCTCATGATAAGCGCGGCGCTCTTCGTGGCGTCCTCGCACCTTCACCTTGAGGATCGGATTGACGTCCTCCTGCTCGACCCATTCAAGCAGGTCTTTCCGCTGCTTCAGCAGATTACCTGTGATGATTTTGCGTTTCTTCCCGTCGACGGTGACCGTGACGACGGCATGGGGAAGGAAGCGCTGCGGGTCCCGCCCAAAAAGAAGTACGGCAGCGATGCTGGGCCGATCGACGCCGCCCACGTCGATCAGTAACCCGAGTTCGCGCAGGAACACCCTCAACGTGGCCGCGCTGGGCTCCCGCAGACCAAGCTTGCGAGAATATTGATGAGCCGTGTGCAGAGCAAGATCGAGATCCAGATCGGCCAGCGTCGCGCCGTCCATGGGACGGTCGTCGAAATCGGGCTTGGCGTCCGCAACAGGCGCGCCGAGATTTCTCTGCTGACGTGCAAGCTCCTTATCCAGATCGCTGAACAGTTCGTCGAAGCCGTCGATCTCGCAAAGCTTGAAGTTGCTCCCCAGCCTTTTCTGAAGCGCTTCAACGTTCGGATGCAGATCGCTGCCGCGATGGCACCAGAAGATTCCCTTCTTGAAGGCGAGATCACCGGACTCGCCCAGGAGGCTGGTCATGATCGACGGCTCGGCGCCACGATACCCGACCACGATCAGCGGCGTGGACTGGAGCAGAGGCAACAACGCTCCGACCAGCTTCGGATCGAGATTTGCGACTTCTTCGGCCAAGTTCTTGTCGGTGTACTGTTCGGCTTTGCCGTGTAGCCACACGATTTGAGCGCGATTGAAAATGTCGAATTCCCGGAAGTCATCCGGACCGCGGTTCACTTCGGCTACGTGGCGGATGTGGGGCTGTTTATCGTTGAGCGCGCGCGGAAGGCAGATATCGAAGTTCGTCGTAAGGATCGTTCCGACCAAACCTCTCAGAACGAGTTCGGCGAGGTGGCGGTAGCCGCGGCCGATGTCACCGTCGGGCGCGATCAGATCGAGGAGCACTTTCTGGCGGTAGGCTTGCGGTGTGAGCAGATGCTTGACGGCAAGCGGGAAGTTCTCCGGCAGCTTGGCGGGATCCCGGATGAACCAATCCTGCTCGCCGAGCCAAGCGATCCACTCGGATGTCTTGACCTGTTCGGGCAGGACCCTCCCGCCGACAATCCTCTCCGCGTAGTAGCGCCGCGCGATGCGTTTCACGCTTTCGTCGGCCAGCGGCACCCCCGATGAGAACGAAGCGCCCGCGCCGAGCAATACCGTTGGACGGGCCTCGTTCTGGGGGTTGAGAATCGACGCAAGTTCACGGACAGTCTCTGAGTGGCTCATGCGCGGGTTCCGTTTCTGGCGAATCGGAACAATACAGGAACGCGCGTGTTTTCGCTGCTGACAGCAAGCGCTTTTCACGAAATTCGATTGGTCGCATGGATATTCCACGCGCATGTCCCGTGGTAATGGCTTCGGCCGCCGCTGAGGGCTGAAGACCTTGGACCCCGCCGGCAGGGTGACAGACCGAATTAAGGTGTTATATATGATCCTGTAGTAATGATACTGGTTCATATATGAGACCCTACAATGAAATCGGCCGTCACTGACACCCTTCCGCCCAAGGTCCGACGCTCGCTGGTAAAGCTGGGCGTTGACCTCGCCACGGCGCGCAAGAAGCGCAACCTGACCGCGGTGATGATGGCTGAGCGGCTGGGCGTCGCGAAGAGCACCTATCTGCGCGTCGAGAAGGGAGATCCGACGGTTTCCATGGGAGTCTACGCCATGGCGCTGTTCGTTTTGGGTTTTGGCGACGCGCTCGGCGAAATTGTTGATCCGCGTCGCGACGACCAAGGCCTCCTGCTCGATGCGGAGCGCTTGCCGAAGCGGGTGCGGGTAAAGAAATCGGCGACCGCATTATGAAACGCACGATCCAGCTTCAGATCGGCGACGACGCCCGGCCCGTCGGCACTATCCATTACAACCAGCAAGGAGCACGCGAGAGCGCTGCGTTCGAATACGATCCGGCCTGGCTCGCAACCTCGGATCGGTTCGCAATCGATCCGGCATTGCCGTTAGTCACGGGCGCGCAGTTTCATCGCAAGACGAAGGATGGCTCGATCTTCCATCCAGCCATCGCCGACACCGAACCGGACGGCTGGGGCCGGCGCGTGATCCAGCGCGATTATGCCAAGCGTCGCCAAGAGGCCCGTCGCACCGGTGCGGAGACGGACGTACAGCCACTGAACGCTCTTGATTACCTGCTCGCTGTCGATGATGTCAGCCGGGTTGGCGCCCTTCGTCTCCGAGATGAAGATGGTGTATTCCAGCGCGCGATCGAGGAAGGACGGCGCACCACGCCTCCGTTGGTTGAGTTGGCGCATCTGTTGGCCGCCAGCAGAGCCGTCGAGACAAACACCGAGACGGCGGCTGATCTGGCGTACTTGCGTGGCCGCGGAACGTCGCTTGGAGGGTTGCGCCCAAAATGCACCGTTGTCGATGATGATGGCCGGCTGTCCATCGGGAAGTTTCCGAGTGTCAACGACGAGCGAGCGGTGACGAAAGGTGAAGTGCTCGCGCTTCGTCTTGCAGCGGCTGCCGGAATCAACGCAGCCCAGGCGCAACTGATCGACAGCGATGGTGCGCCCATTGCGCTCATCCGCCGATTTGATCGGCCAGATGGGGACGGTCGATTGATGTATGTCTCAGCCGCGACCATGTTGGGCGCCGAGCCCAGCGATCCGGGCGAGCACGCCTATACCGAAATCGTCGACGCGCTTCGCCAGCATGGTTCGCAACCGCAGGCGGATATTGAAGAACTTTGGCGGCGGATCGCCTTTTCGATCCTGATCACCAACGTGGACGATCACTTGATGAATCATGGATTTCTCCATGTCGATCGGGGTCAGTGGCGTTTGGCGCCCGCCTTCGACATCAATCCGTTTCCGGAACGCGTCCGGGAGTTGAAGACCTGGATTTCGGAAGATGCCGGACCGGAGGCCAGCATCGACGCATTGATGTCGGTCATCGCGTATTTCCGTGTTGGCAACGCGCGCGCGAAAGAAATCTTAGGCAAAGTCGAGGCTGCTGTTGCGCGCTGGCGTGAGGAAGGCCGCGCCCTTGGCATGACGGAAAACGAGATCGAGCAATTCGTGGACGCTTTCGAACACGGCGAGCGTGCAGCGGCGCGAAAGTTGTCGGCCTAGTTCGCACCATCGATGGGTCAAGCCCGCGCGGCGACATATCATCCCCACTCCAGTCAAAATTACGAAGGGGTGGCGTTATCTTCGTCCTCGACCTTCGTGACTGTCAGCGCAATGCCATTGTGCGCGCCACACCCGCGGCAACGCCAATGCGTCCCGGATCTGATCTCGTGCGGCCAAAGAGACATCTTCTCCGGACATTGCGGCGTCGAGCACGGAGCGTCTGTCATCTTCGGCGTCCAAAGGACACGGCCGCCTGACTCTGATGTGATCGTATACTCAGACTTGCATTCGAAGCACCGGGCGTCGACCTTCTCCTGACGAGAAGGCATCCGCTTTCTGATCGGCTTTTTACAATCCTCGTTCATGCATTGATCAAGCGTGGCAGTAACCCCGAACGTGCTGTTCCACACCTGAGAGCTCAAAACTTTCTCGACGAGACTAATGACGACCTTGCAGCGCTCTCGTAGCTTCGCCGGATCTGGCACCTTCCCGGACTGGACTTGCTCCAGCGAGGGCATGTGCAGGTAAGAGCCAATGGCGTCATAGTGGCTTTGAGGTCCGCGAGCGTGAAAACAACGTCGGTGCCAAGCAGCTTCATATTTTCGCGCGGCGCAAGCTTGCCGTATTCCTCTTCAAGTCCAAAGGCGACGGTGGATGTCATGCCTATGGAAGGATCGATCTCGAGCAGAACGGCCATCAGCTTGCGCGGCTGCCAAGTCTTGTACTCCTCAGGCGGAATGTCGTCCTTGAAAGCTAATGCGCGATCATAGGTCAGTGCTTCCATGGCATCGCGCAGTTCGAGCGCAGCATACCGAAGCCTATGCGGATCATCCGCCGCAAGTTCTGTCCGCGCGCGCGCCAAGGATTCGCGTGCCGTATATCGAAAATTCGGAGCTCTAGCCACGGCGACCGCTTCACTGTCACATCGGGGATCCGATAACGTTTCACACGGCCGTCAATAATTCCAGCATCCGCCAACGTTTGGGATGCGATCTTCGTGCGGCGGAATCCCAGTGGGGTTTTTTCAATGCTGCCGAAACACAGACTGTCTGCGAGGCGTGTGTCCGTTGCCACCACACGACTGATTTCATCTCAAGAACACACACAAGCGCCTTGTTCTTGCGCCCGAGAAGGACTGCCAGATTCCTTAACTTAATATAGCTGGCGCCGGCGACGTTACTTGGTCTTCTCCGAGTGCAGGATCGCGTCTGGAACAAGCAGCCAGGAAGCTAGCCGCAGCATTCGTGGATCTTCCAGTTCGATAAGCTGTCGAGGCGGCGATAGGTCTCGATCGAGACCAAGATTGATAAGAAGGTACCCGAGCAACGCCTCTCGACAATGTATCACCGCCTTGCCGTTCCGCATTCCGTATTCGTCAGCAACGAGCAGCTTCTGATCCGCATTCAATGATCGATGCGGCCTTATCGCGACATTGAGGAAGTGCTGCCACGAGGCATCCTCGTTCGCCAACTGCGTTGCTGAAAGCGTCTCGGCTGTCTTCTTGACCCGTCCCAAGCTGAAATCTCGAAATTCCATCTGCAACTGGCACCATGCTCTCACGTGCCATCTCTGTCCATCGAATGCGACGCTATGTGGCTCAATCCAGCGCCATCGCCCCGTCGGATAAGTCATGGAGTGGTAGAATATTTTAATGGCGAGCAGACCCGTGGCGGCTTCGCAGATGTTGCGCACCACGACCGGATCCGTGTCGCGAATTGGCGGCCGGACACATTCAAACAATGGTGTAGCGGCCGGGAGACCGTCGGCCACCAGGGCATGACCGAACAGACGATCGACTGTTGGCGGATCAAAAGCCGGAATGAAACGGCTGCCGGCTTTATACACCTTTTCGCTACGATCATAGATCGCGTTGCGAGGAGCAAGAGCCTGATATTCGGTAAGGTCCTTCGAGGCAACGGACTTGTGAACACCAAAGGCGCTGATGAGATCAGATCGGTTGACACGTCCGCTCCAAAAGAGCCGCGCTTCAATAAACCGTAGCCGCTGCTGAGCGAACCAATTGCCATCGACACGTCGAGGCAGAGACAGCGGGGCCTGCCTGCTTCGCATCGGCAATTTGATCATCATAGAAACACTCGTCGCTCGGCCTTGCGAGAAAAACATAGCATGGACCAATCCGTGTATCCATCGCTTTAAGCGAACCATCGCTTGAAACGCCCCATCAAACGAATAAGATGGTCTGGTTGTCCGCAATACCAACGCAACCGTCCAACAATGCCTTCGCCCCAAGACGTGAGAGCAGATGGATTGCCGGTCGACGTGCTCGTCACGGCGATGGCGTCGCGACTCGCGGATCTTCAGGGGACCCGTATTGATCCACAATCGCCAATCATCATTGCCCCCACGTCCCAGCACGACGCAGGAAGGCGGGCCATGGTCGCCGGTCACATGCTCGCCTGTCTCGAATCCAGGTTACAGCAGGGCGAGAGCGGTTTTGTGCCCCTGGGGCTGGTCTTGGCACAACTCGCCGAGACGGTTCCCGCCCTGGACCTCGATGAGCTTCGCTTCTACGCGCGCTTCCTCGATGTCGACCGCGAGATCCGTTATCAGGAATTGATCGATGGCATTTGCCAAGATCGGATCACGCGCGGCTGGTCGCGGCTGATCCGATATCAGGCGCGGCTGGATCGTGTGAAGCTTACGGACGCTGGCCGACTGTGGGTGAGAATCCTTCGTCACCGCGAGCACTGGCTGTTCGAGGACAAGGAGGTCGAAAAGATCATCGCAGCAATAAAGGGGGGGCTTTGGGAACAGATTCCTCTGATCGCGACCGAAGTGGTCACGTCCATCCGACTCTTTAACGAGCATCTGACTGCGATCATTGAAAGTCCGTCATTCCGGGACCTTGTGCGGCAGTATTTAGATCGTCGCACCCACTTTTCGGCGATGATTGAACGTTGCCACACTGCGGCGCTGCAGGCGCTCGAACTCCTGCGAACGGATGCGGTTGCGGCGCAACATAGTGACTGGGCGCGCTCTGCCGGCGAGCAGACCTTGCCGCTGTCCGTCCTATACGAACAGTCGAGCCGAGTTCATCGGGCGACAGAAAGTTTGAGACGGAATTGGGCGACGCTGCTTGATTCAGTCCAGCAGGACAAACGGCCTCGGGTCGGTGTTTTGCGTTTCGATCTCGCGCTGGAAAGGTTCGTCACTGATCCCCCGCCAGTTGGCGCCATCGCATCGATGCTCAACGGCCTGGGAGGCTGGGGCAATGACGGCGAAATGCTCTCGGTGCTCGATGTCGAGGGGTCGTTGCCGGAAGCGATTGAACCTGACGCTCCGAACGGCGTGGAGATCGACGTCGGCATGACGCGAGCACAGGAGCGAATGCAGAGCTGGCTTTTCCGCAACCGGAGCCGAATTCTCCTTGCCCTTGCAAACGGCCCCAAGAGCTTGATCGATCTTCTCGAAGACCCTTTGCTCGCGATCGGCGGCATTTCCGACGTATCGGCACTATTTGGAGTCTATCTCGTCAGCGATCCTCTTGGTCTTCTTCATCATGTGCGGGTCGAATGCCGAGACGGCGACTTTGTGCGTCTGGACGTTGATAGTCACCGGCTGACCGTGTCCAACGTTGTCCTGAGTTTGGCAACCGCCAGGAGGCAATCTTGACTCCTCAGGAAATCGGTCTTGTCTACAATGAACTGCGGACCCGCCGCGTCTTGTATTCCCAGCCAATGCGTGGCCGGCGGCGGTCCGAGAACGAGGTCGAAGCGGTTCGTATCTTGGCGACGACCAGTGGCCGCTTGGGTGACATCGATGAGTTCCTGGCCACCCAGGGACTTCGGCTTATCATTCGCGACGTCCAGCAACTTGGCCTTCCCGGCGACGGACTCGCGTATATTGCGATCCGTGATGCTTCCAATCCGGCTCCTTCGCACGTCCGACACGATCAGATTGTCAGAGAGCTTACAGATCACCGCCGAGACGAAAGCCAGGAACAGATTGCGGTGTGGGCGAGCACCTTCAAGGACTCCTCCGTCGACATGGAGGATTTTCTCGACGAGGCGCGGAAGCGCGTCGAAGCGATGCGCGCCGTTCATGACGACCGCGACGACAGCCGGCGGATTGCCATTCGAGGATTGCTTACAGGCCTTTCCGATCAAAGGCTTGACGCCAGAGTCCGGACTTTCTTCAGGGCAATGGTTTCGCTCGGGGTCTTGGAGCAAATCGACGATCTTGCCGTCAGAGTGGACGGACGAGACGAGCCCGTCTATCGACAGACGCTGTGGAGCGCCCTCGACATTGCAGAGAATTTCCGTCGGTATGCGCCGCATTTGTTGATCGAGGATCCGGTCGAGCAAGTCGAGACGGTCGGAACGGCTTCTGTTATTGCCGAATCGCCGGATCCAGTTGGTGATCGAAATGAAGTCGATGAATCCGAGGATCTTGCGGACGACCATCCATTTCCACACCCTGCGGACGAGGACTAACCCCCCATGTCCGTTTTCAATCGGCTCGAGATCGCCAATTTCTTAAACCTCGACAACGTCTTGCCGAGCGAGGCTGGATGGACCACGCACTACCCACATCTGGTTTTGAACTTTCGCGGACAAAGCGCGGCCGTGGTGGCAACCAACGGCATTGGCAAGACCTCGATAAATCGTGCCGTTTATGCCCTCCTCACGCGGGATCATGAATTCATCAGCTCAACGAAAAGAGTATGCGCGCCCAAGCGATCCGGGGCATTTACCCATCTTCGGCTCGAGGTACTCTACCGGGACAAATCTATCGGCCACCTGCGTGGGCAAATAGGAACCGACGTTCCGGGGGAGCCCTACGTCATCGGCGTTTATGGAAATGCCGACACGGAACTTGTGTTCTACGCCTATCAAGGACATCTGGAGGATTGTCCCTGCGTCGAACGGCGGGGCACGAAAATTCGCATCGAGTCCAACCAGAATTTTCGCGAGCTGCTAAAAGCGCAAAATGACTGCCGCCACAACTTACCGCGCGAGGAATGGAACGAGTTCATCGGCAGGCATTTTGAACTCGCCATGCTTGCGCAACTCGTCGCCTATCAAAAGGCGGGTGGCGGCGACTCGGCCGAAGAATTTTTCAAGGTGAAGCAGCGTCGGAGCGACGGACAAATAGATGATTACGATGCCGCGTTCTTTTACGAGCACATAGCTCCAGAAGTCCTCAGCCATGCGATGCGAGGCTTTGCGAAAGAAGGCGAAACGCGTTTCGAAGATACAATCCTCGAGAGCGCCTCTCCTCTCATTCGGGCGGAATTGCAGAACGAAAGGCTTGCCAAGACTCTGGAGCGCGATCGGAGCACCTTCGCTGCCCTTGAGAAGGCTCAAGTCAATCTGCGCGATTTCGTCGATGCCCGGCAGCGTCTCGACAACGAAGTCTCCGATCTCGCCGGCGAGGTCGGTTTCTTGCTCAACATTGTTGAGGAGCAGCCGCTGCTCGGGATTCCGCCTATTTTGAAGGACAGGGCGGACATCATCCGTCATATCGCAAATCGGCTCATTTTGCAGGACGGTGGGTGGCTCGTTCCCGCGGCGGTGCTGGGTGAAATTTGGGGCAGCGAGCCGCGCGCGGTCAGTCAGGAGGCCGACAGACGCCATCTCGCCGGAAAGGACGTGCGAAAGCGAGAAGTCATTGAAATTCCTTGTGATAGTTTTTCAGTGACCTCGGAAAGAGGCCCCCCGGCGCGGGCTTACGCACTCGAAGACGCGATTGCTCTCACCGAAGTTCGTACAGTTTTCGCCAGCAATTGGAACAGGGACGAGGCGATCCGGGCCCTGCGTTATGGATTCGAATATCGTAGCGGCGACGGAGACACGAATCCGTTTCGACGTCGAAAGAGAACGCTCGAGGGGAAGCGCGTTGCCGCCGAGCTTGAGCGGCAGACCAAACGAATGGCTCGGGACGAGTTCAAGCGTCAAGACGAGGATCTCGTCGCCAAAATCAGGAGCTTAAAAGCCGACGAATACGAACTCTCTTTGGTCAGGAACAGCGGTCTGTTCACGGACAACGAAATCGAGGATCTCGACACAACAGCTCGCCTCGTAGCTGAAGCGGCACAGACGAGCCGCAGCGCCCGAGAGGCCCATGAACGTCGCCAAGCTGAATTGATGGAAGGACGCCGAGCGTATGGCGAATTCAATTCGGAATTCGCCGATATGCCCGATCCGGCGGCCGCATTGAAGGGGCTGGAGTCAAGGCAGGCCGCCGCGGCGGCAATCGCCACCCAGGCCCAGGAACTCGCCGGGACGGCTGCCGCAAGGGTATCGACCGCCGAGCAGAAGCGCCAGAACGCCGATCATGCCCTGACAGCCGACACGGAAGAACATATCCGCATGAAAGCGATGCTCGAACAGGTCGAGCGTTTCGAAACTGCCTTTCCCGGTGAGGACCCCATTGGATTGGCTGACCGAATCCAAGGCGAGTACGATAACGCTATCAATGATCTGGCGACACTCGACGCGCGCCGGCAGACAGCCGGTGACGAAGAGCGAGCGCTGCTCGCGCTGGAACCGTCTCACGCGTCATTCCGCACTTTATTCCCGTCAGACCCGCCGGAGGGATTGGAGGCTGAGGTCAAGGGCCGCCTGGGAACCGCGCGCGAGCGTCAGAAATCCCTCCTAACCCACCACCTTCCAACTGCAGACCGGCAGCTCAAGGACTTCGAACAAGGATTTGCGGCGACGGCGCAGGTGCAAGCTGCTGCAGAGGATAACGTCGTCGGCCTCGAAGCCAGATTACGGCAGCGGCTGGAAAGAGCCACGGCCAATTTGCATGAGCTGCAGCCGCAATTAAGCCAGGCGCGAACGGATGCCGCGACCATGCGGCAATTTCGCTTGATTTTTGGCAACGACGCTGATCCGCTCGCGGTTCGACACACCCGCCAAGTGGACGTCGAGGAAAATGCAACAGCACTTTCATCGGCAAGAAAGCGCAGCCACGACCTCAACCGGCAACTCGACGAGCTCTCCCGTGCCGCAACGGCTGCCGGCAGAATCGCCAACGAAGTCTTGGAGACAGTCGGCAAGGAAGCGACACGGGTCTACCAAATCGTTGAGGAGGAATTGACGGACAGTTCACGGCGATCAGCGGTGTTGACGCACTTCTCCCACGTCCTCCACGCCCCCGTTGCCCGAACCGAAGATGAGGCATGGTTGATGCTGACGGCGCTGGATGAGGCCGGACTCGAGGCGCCCGTCTTCTGGCAGGATGGCTTGCGTGAATACTGCCGCTCCGGTGCGGTTTCAGTCTCGCAGCATGTTGCGGTTGGAACCTTGGCCGGGCAGTCCACACTTCAAGTCCAGGGCCTTGCGGATCCTCAAAAGGTCGAGGAGCATCGCGGGCGCATCCAGAACGATCTTGGTTTCGTCGACCATACGATTGCGAAACTAGAACAGGTCCGGGCCGACCTTGATACAAGTTCCGAACGCAGCGTCCTTGTTGCCCACGCTTGCGCGGCGATCAACCGCAGTGTCTTCTTGAAGGAGCCGGAGCTTCAGGTTCAGGTCGACCGCCTTGAAACTGAATCGAAAAATATCGCGCTCCTCCTCATCGATTCATTTGTTATCCTCATGCGCGACGCCGAAGCATTTGCCGCGGCTGGTGGTGAGGAGGCGTTAGGCGCTGCACGCACGCACGTAGAAAGCCTGCGAGCCGAACTAACGGACCTGGTTGCGTCGCTGCCGCGTCTGGAGGAACGTGCCTCGCCCAGCTCGATAGACCTCATCCGCTCTGCTCTCCGATTCGAGCAAGCCGGCGGGCAGGCTCGCCTCGAAGCCCTGGCCGGTGAGCTTGCGGAAATCAGCCGTAACCAAGCGACTTTGCGGGCTTCCTTGCCCCACCTTGCAGCCCGCCGCGACGCGATACCTGATGTCAAAGCCGCCGCGGAATTCACAAACCGAGGGGGACGCTTGGCGATAGCTTCCCTGATTTCTGCGATCAGCCGACTTACCCAAGAGCGAGATCAAGCCGTCGTGGATGTCGAGACAGCCCGACGCGAGGCGACTGCGGCGGCGGCGGCCGCGCGGACGGCCGATCAAGAATTTGCCAAGGCCGGCGAGACACTCGCCACGTGGCGTCGCCCGCTCGCCGCCGCCCAATCTTATCTGGATGCCGGCGGCCTTTCGTTTGACACCTCTTACAGCGAACAGCTCGGCCTCTTGAAGAGGGAGGAAGATCGGCATCAGCAACGTACGCGATTCCGACTGGCCATGGCCGCGAATGCGCACAAGGCAGAACGGGAGGGACTCGGGGTGACCTCTCTCGACAGAAAGCGCAGCGAATTGGAGAAGGAACTCGACGCCGCCAATCGACGCATCGAGGAACTCGGCATCCTCCTTGACCAGCTGACAAATCAAATAAATACGTCCGACGGTTACACGCGGCGCATGGACAAGGCCGTCGTGTCTCTGATTGACGGCCGAAAGCAGGCGCGTCAAGCGCTGGCGGACGCTGAACTGTCGTCCGAAGCCATCGCCGCCGCTCCGCGCAATGAAGCAGTTGAGGTGGCGCACGCTTCCGCCCGTGCGCTGCGCAACATAGTCGTACCAGATGATGATCGTCTGATTGCAGCCCTCGAGGAGGTCGAGGGCGATGTGCGGAAGTTTGCACTGGCGAGCCGCATACCGATAATCAACGACGCACGGCGTCGGAAGGACCAAGCGTGGAATACCTACATCAAAGGGATCGATAGCCTGCGAAACGACAAGTCCCTGAACCTGAGCGACACGGACAAGGTCCTTCTAGACGAGGCCCGCACTGCTTCCGGACTCCGCTATGTTGGGGAGATCTTCAGCGCCTTCGAGCAGCATCTAGCTCGACAGAGCGACCTCTATGAGCAGGCAAAGGAAGACATCGAAGACCAACGTACAAAGCTGTCCGAAAGTTTGGAGGCGTTTACGTTGAACGTCAGCGACAATTTTCGGCTTCTCAAAGGTTGCCTAAAGCCATCGGCCGACGGTACGGATGCTGGTTTTGAAATAGAGGCAGACGTCATCGAGCGACATGGCATTCGCGCTGCCGTGGATAAAGTCATCGCACTCATCAAAATGCACGAGGAGCAGCGCAGTGATCGAATGGCAAAGCAGGCCGATTCCGAGAGCCAGAAAGAATTTGAGCGACGCGTCAAGGATGAAATCCGGCGAATCTTTTACCGCGCGGTGTTTACGGGCGCAGGCGCCAGAGAGTCGGCCGACGCTCCACACATCTACCTGCGCCATCCGCGCATCGGCAGCGGACGGAAGCTTCGTCTCGATCGCAAAGTCTCAACAGGGCAAGCTAACGCGCTCGCGTTGCTGTTGCTCACGAAGATGGCCGACTATGCCATCTCCCGGGATGAACGCGCGCTGCTTGCCACTGCGGGTCGCCGTCGCGGATCGCTGCATTCGACGCGCGTGGTGATGATCGACGGGTTATTCTCCAACGTCAGTAATCGACGGCTGATCCGAAATTCGCTTGACGCCATTCGGGGCCTCAAAGGCAAATTCCAGCTTATCGGCTGGATTCACAATGAAGCGTACGAGAACGACCCTGAGATTTTTCCCGAGCATCTAGGCATGCGTCGTATTGGCGAGTCGGAAGGGTTCGTCGTCGTCGACGACGGAACAGCGCAGCACGCGACAGCGCCAGCAGAAGATGCGATTGATCTTGGTCCTGGAGCGGTGAGCGTGATCGAGATGCACACCGATCCTACGCCAGCGAGCGTTGGGACCTAACATGTCCAGGCAGGCAGTCGAAGACGTCTTGGCAAGATTGCTCCGCAGGGGACGATTGCAGCCGGCAACGGCCATTGACCGTATTCGAAGCCTCGGTAAAGGACTCACGCGAATGGCCGTTCGCGACGGTCTTGCCGAATTGGCGCGCGCAAACCGCATCACGGGCGTTACGATCGACGGTCAGGTGGTCGGAAAGGTGGGCTGGCGAGAGACGCCCGTCGAAACACCTGATCCCTCTCTGCTCGATTGGCAACGAAGGGTGGCCGCCAGCGATGCGCTCGGCATTGATCGACGCTCTGCTTTGATGGTGCCGCCAAGACATGTACTTGATCTCGGCGGCGACGACAAACAGGCCTTGATCGATTGCCTCTCAGCAATTTCGGCCGACTGTAGTCCAGGCGAGAACAATTATGTTTATTCGGCTTGCGGAGTCATGGGGTCGTCCAAAGTATTGGATGCCTTTCCGACGCTGGCGGAACTCTTGCTTGGCGCTTCCGAGGGCAAAAGGGCTCCCCGTCCGTTGTTTGCCATTACTGCTGGGCCGACGAAGCCAGCGTCCGTGCTCTTCATTGAAAATCAAAGTGCGCTCGCTTCACAACTGCGTGTCGGCTTTCCACCGGACCAGCTTGCTGTTTGCGCTTTTGGATACGGATTGACGATCGAAAACATAGGCCGAAGGTTGCGCGGCGGCTCTATCATCGCATGTCCCGCTGCCGGAGAACGGCCCGATCTTCCGGCCATCCTTGCGTCGACGTCATGCTTCTTTTGGGGCGATCTCGATTTGGAAGGCCTTCGTATCTATGAGGTGCTTCGGGGTGCCATTCCCCATCTGCAGCTTGCGGGCATTTATGCCTCAATGGTGTCGCTACTTGTCGATCGACGAAAGTCGCATCCGTATTCCGCGCTTTTTGGTAGCGGAAAGGCAGGGCAACGGTCGCCGCGTGGCGATACGCCAGAAGTACGGGCGCTTGCCCGGTTGTGTACGGAACGGGCGGTTGATCAGGAAGCGGTTTGTCCCGTGCTCAATACCGATTTGCTCGAGAATCCATTCAAAGCCTGAAGGCCGCCTTCTGCCCTGTCCGGTGTGCTTCTTCCAACTACCTGCCGCAGCCAATCGACTGTGCAGAGATCGAAGCAGCACGTCGTTAACCTCAGCGCTCGCCGGTCGCTCAGAGCGTCGACCGGATCGACATCACCTACTTGGGGCCTCGCCGACTGTCTGCGCATGATGCGCTAAAGCGTGCCCGCTGATCTCGCTCGCACCGCCTTCTCGATATTCTCGACAAACAGCTTGATCAGATCGGCCGTGTCCTGAACGAACAGCTTGGTGAAGACCTTGAGCTCGTTTCCGTCCTTGTCGAAGCCGTTCCGGTGGACACAGTCATGGCGCAGCATCACCGCCTTGAAGAGGCTCGACTTGTCGTTGGCCAGGTTCAGGATGCGGACCCCGAGGGCAATGTTGTAGAGGACATCGACCTTCGCGAGATTGTGGTAGAGGATCGCTCGCGTTCCCGGACCTTGCCCTTGACCAATCCAGGGTCCTTGGAGATCTCGGCGAGCGTAAATTTCTCCTTCGCCAGATTCTCATCCTGATCGATCAGGCGCTGCATGGCGGCCTTGTCAGCCATGACCTCATTCATCAGAGTGTCGCCAAGATAGGCTTCCAACGCCGTGACCTGGTGGGAGAAGATCATCCGAATAAGCAGGTGACCGCCATCGTCGTTCCCATGATCCGCAAGCAGATCGCCAGTATGGTGGTAAGAGCTCATGAAGATCGTGAAGGGGTTATCGGGGACGTAATTGCTCAGGCCTCGAAGGCATAAGGGTAGCAAAACAAAGCTGTGCGGCAAATTGACTCGAATGGCGTGAAGGCGATGGCTTTGCGGCGTCGGATGTGAGTCAACCTATGGATGATTCTGTCTCCTGATTTGGCCC
>WNFC01001608.1_pt1 | contig 23933 bp, 20 predicted proteins | sample 5400541 | NCBI WGS metagenome assembly WNFC01 (sample SAMN13153342, study PRJNA577476) | soil metagenome | isolation source: 120 cm saprolite under Douglas fir tree site 2 hole 2 replicate 1 | place: USA:California | collected 2015-04-18
GCTGTGGCCGGGCCAGTTCGTCAACGTGAGGATCAAGCTCTACGACCAGAAAGACGCTCTGGTCGTGCCCTCCAGGTCGGTGCAGACCGGTCCGGCCGGGCAGTACGTGTTCGTGGTCAAGCCCGACATGACCACCGAGGTCCGCAAAGTCACGGTCGAGCGCATCGAGGGCGACAACGCGATCATCGCGACGGGTCTGGAAAAAGGCGAACGGGTGGTCACACAGGGCCAGCTGCGCCTCGGAGCCGGGGCGAAGGTCGTGGTCAAGTCGTAAATTCTCGAACATGAATTTATCGGAACTCTTCGTCCGCCGTCCCGTCATGACCGTGCTGGTCATGGCCGGGATCCTGATTTTCGGACTGGCGAGCTACCGCCTGCTGCCGGTTTCATCGCTGCCCAACGTCGATTTCCCCACGATCCAGGTCTCGGCCCAGCTTCCGGGCGCGAGCCCCGAAACCATGGCGGCGGCCGTGGCGACGCCGCTCGAGAAACAGTTCTCGACGATTGCCGGAATCGACCAGATGACCTCGCTCTCCGGCCAGGGCATTTCCACCGTCACCATCCAGTTCTCGCTCGACCGCGACATCGACGCCGCGGCACAGGACGTGAATTCCGCGATCGCGGCTGCGACAAAGCAGCTGCCGCCGACCATGTCGACACCGCCCTCGTTCAGGAAGGTCAACCCGGCCGATGCACCGATTTTCTTCCTGACGCTCACTTCGGAAACGCTGCCGCTGTCGACCGTCAACGAGTACGCGGAAACCTTTCTCGCGCAGCGCATCTCGACGATTTCCGGGGTGGCCCAAGTTCAGGTGCAGGGCCAGCAGAAATATGCGGTGCGCGTGCAGGTCGACCCCAACGCGCTCGCCGCGCGCGGCGTAGGCATCAACGAGGTCGAGCAGGCAGTCGCCAACGCCAACGTCAACCTGCCCACTGGCACGCTCTACGGCAAGGACCGCATGTTTGCCATACAGGCGACGGGCCAGCTTTATGATGCTGCCGCCTTCCGGCCCATCATCGTCACCTACCGCAACGGCGCACCGATCCGCCTGAGCGAGCTCGGCCGTGTCATCGACAGCGTGGAAAACGACAAGCTCGCCGCGTGGTTCAAGGATCAGCGCGGCATCATCCTCGCGATCTATCGGCAGCCCGGCACCAATACCATCGAGGTCGTAGACGCCGTCAAAAAACTGTTGCCGACCTTCCGCGCCGAGGTTCCGGCAGGGGTCAGCATCAACGTGATGTACGACCGATCCAACACCATCCGCGAATCTGTCAACGACGTGCGGTTTTCGCTGATGCTCGCGCTCGCGCTGGTGGTGATGGTGATCTTCATGTTCCTGCGCAACATTCCGGCCACCATCATTCCGACCGTGGCGCTCCCGATGTCCATCATCGGCACGTTCTCGCTGATGTACCTGTTCGGTTACAGCCTGGACAACATCTCGCTGATGGCGCTGACCCTGTGCGTAGGCTTCGTGGTGGACGACGCGATCGTGATGCTGGAAAACATCTCACGCCACATCGAGATGGGGAAGAGCCCGCTGCAGGCGACGTTCGAAGGGTCGAAGGAAGTCTCCTTCACCATTCTATCGATGACGATTTCGCTCGCCGCGGTGTTCATCCCGGTGCTCTTTATGGGCGGCATACTCGGTCGGCTGCTGCACGAATTCGCCGTCACCATCATCGTCGCTGTACTGATCTCGGGATTCGTCTCGCTCACGCTCACGCCGATGATGTGCAGCCGCATCCTCAAGCCCCAGGCCGACGTCAAGCACGGCAGCTTGTTCCTCGCGAGCGAGCGGGCGTTCGATGCGGTACGGGGCGCGTACGGACAGACCCTGAAATGGGCACTCCAACGCCAGAGATTCACGATGGTCGTGTTCCTTGCCATCGTCCTTGCCACGGGATGGCTCTACGTGAAAATGCCCAAGGGATTCCTGCCGAGCGAGGACTCGGGACAGCTGTTCTGCTTCATCGAGGCACCCCAGGACATCTCTTTCGACGCCATGGCGACCTACCAGCGCTCCGTGCTGGAGATCCTCCGCGCCGATCCCAACATCGAAGCGGTGACCGGGTTCATGGGCGCAACCTCGTTCAACCCTTCGCTCAACGTCGGCCGTGCCACCATGACTTTGAAACCGCGCGCTCAGCGCAAATCGGCCGACGAAGTCGTGCGGAGCCTGCGCCCGAAAGTATCCAACATGATGGGCCTCAAGGTCTTCATCCAGAACGTCCCGGCGATACGTATCGGCGGGCAACTCACCAAGAGTCCATACCAGTACGTGGTGCAGGGCGCGAGCACCGAGGAGCTGTACCACTGGGTGCCAATCATCGAGGAGAAGCTCAAGACCCTGCCGGGACTGCTCGACGTCTCGAGCGACCTGCAGATCGCCCGGCCGCAGGTCAACGTCGAGATCGACCGCGAAAAAGCCTCTGCGCTTGGCGTGAGCCCGCAGCAGATCGAAGCGGCGCTCGCCAATGCCTACGGCTCGCGCCAGGTTTCGAACATCTATACCGCGACGAACCAGTACTGGGTGATCCTCGAGCTCGAACCGAGGTTCCAGCGCGATCCTGCAGCCCTGTCGATGCTCTATGTGCGCTCCTCGAGCGGAGCGCTGGTGCCGCTCAACGCGGTAGCGAAGCTCACTTACGGCGTCGGCCCCATGAGCGTGAGCCATCTCGGCCAGCTGCCTTCCGTCACGCTTTCATTCGACCTGCAGCCCGGGCTGGCGCTGTCCGAGGCGATCGACGTGATCCAGAAGGCCGCGCTGGAGCTGCAGGTGCCGGCCACGCTGAACACGAGATTCACAGGCACAGCGCAGGCGTTTCAAGCTTCGCTCCAAGGCATGGGCATCCTGCTGTTGCTTTCCATTCTGGTGATCTACCTGGTGCTCGGCATCCTGTACGAGAGCTTCGTCCATCCGCTCACGATCCTCTCCGGCCTGCCGACCGCGGGACTCGGAGCGCTGGTGACCTTATGGGCTTTCAACTTCGAGCTCAACATGTACGCCTTCGTCGGCATCATCATGCTGGTCGGCATCGTCAAGAAGAACGCCATCATGATGATCGATTTCGCGATCGAGGCGCAGCGCAAGGAAGGCAAGCCGCCCTCCGAGGCGATCTACCAGGCCTGCCTGACCCGCTTCCGGCCGATCATGATGACGACGTTCGCCGCGCTGATGGGAAGCTTGCCGATTGCGCTCTCTTTCGGCGCGGGCGGAGACGCGCGCCGTCCGCTCGGCCTCGCGGTGGTGGGAGGACTCGTGCTGTCGCAGTTCCTGACCCTCTACATCACGCCCGTGATCTACCTCTACTTCGAGCGCCTTCAGGGTTGGTTGGCGCAACGGCGCGAGACGCGCCAGATCGCAAAGGTGGGTGCCGCCCACTAGGCGGGGCGATCAGTTCGACGAGTCGCGCCGGAGGACCACCTTCGGCGATCACGGATTGAGCTGCTTGTAGACGACTTCGGCGACCTGGAGCAGTTGTTCCCTTCTTATCTCGCCTGAAAGGGCGTACCCGAAATTCCCGTCGACCCAGTAGAAAACCGACACGCGGTCCTCCTGGCTGAAGCGGAAAGCGGTGTCGCGCGGCTCCCCTCTTTGCTTGGACACGTACAGCGTCAGGCGCTGACCGCGCCCATCCTGGTACATGAAGTGCGCGACCGGCCCCTGCGGTCCGGACAGCAGCCGACCGCCCACAAGTTCGTAACCGAGCGGCCCCAGCTTGGGCGCTTTCAAGGTGGTGCCAAGACGCTTGGACAGCCAGTTCACGAGGTGTTCTTCCTCGTCGGCCCTCACCTCCACCGGATGGCGTACCTCGGGCGAATACACCACGTGCGCAGTTGCCGCCTGCCGAGCGAGCGACGCCGGCAGCATCTGCGGAGTGATGAACATCCCGCGAACTATCCAGCCGAGTCCGATTCCGAGCGCGAATATCGCAGCAGCGGCGGCGTAGCGCCGCCACGCGTGCGGGCGCACGGCAAGCAGGGCCGCGGGTACGGGCTCGTCAAGCACCGGGTTGTACAGCGAACGGAGCAGGGCATTTTGCTCGGCGTACGCGCGCAGCCGCTCCGCATCCTCCGGGTGAGAAGCGAGCCAAGCCTCGATCTCGGCCCGAGCACCCTCGGAAAGGGCGCCGTCGATGTAGGTGTGCAATTCAGCCTCGGCAACCGGCTTCACTTCACGACTTTCAGAGGCATCACGGTCTGACCGCCGAGCAGCTGGCGCATGCGCTCGCGCGCCCGTGACAGTCGCGACATGACCGTGCCTATGGGGATGTCCAGGGCACCGCTGACCTCCTCGTAGGTCAGCTGCTCCACCGCCACCAGCAGCACGACCTCCCGCTGCTCCGGCGAGAGCGAACGCAGCACCCGGTCCACGTCCTGCAGCTCGAGCTGCTCGCTCTGGGTCGCGCGAACCGACACCGCAGGCATTTCTTCCATCGCCTGCTCGATCTCGTAGCGGCGGCGCCTCACTTGATTTACGAACACGTTATGCATGATCGTGAACAGCCACGCCCTCAGGTCGCTTCCCGGGCGCCAGAGATAGAACTTGTTCCAGGCGCGCTCCAGCGTGTCCTGAACCAAGTCGTCGGCGACGTAGCGGTCGCCGACGAGCGCGCGGGCGTAGCGTCGCAGCCGGGGAATGTGCTCGATGATGAGGCGACGATCCATCTACCGCGCATTCTAGCGCGCAGAAGGTTTTCCCGGGAACACCGCGCTCGCCGAGAAACCGCGGGGCCATCCACATACCCCGCTTTGCCGCGCGAGCAACGCGGATTTTGCTCACTGCTTCCTCCCAAAAAAAGCGAACCTGCGATACAAACGCGCAGCTTGGCGCATTTATTCCGCAGGTTGCGGCCGGCCCGAGGAATTTCTGGCGGGCGCGACCGGCGTAAACACGAGCCGAGCCCTCGCTATTCCGCGGTCGGGCGTTCGGACGGCGAGCTTGCCGGAGGGCCGGAAACCAAAGAGGGTGGCTCCTGCCTCCCTTCGAGTCGGGTCCGTTCGGCAACGAGAATATCAGCGCAGACCGGCGATGTAATCGGCCACCGCGCGAATTTCGGGATCGCTCATCCTCGCAGCGACCGCCTGCATCATCTTATTCGCGTCGTTCCTGCGCTCGCCCGAGCGGAAGGCCTTCAGTTGCGCTTCGGTGTACTCGGCGTACTGTCCCGCCAGACGCGGGTATTGCGCAGGTAAACCCGCCCCGCTCGCGCCGTGGCAAGCAGCACACGCGGGAAGGCCTTTGCTCATGTCGCCGCCGCGCCAGATTTTTCCACCGAGTGCGAGCGCATCCCGGTTTTTTACCGCGCCCGGCTTGACCTGTTGCGCGGCGTAATACGCCGCCACATCGCGCATGTCCTCGACGGAGAGGCCTGCAACCATGCCACCCATGATCGGGTTTTCCCGCTCGGCCCTTTTTCCGGTCGCGGGCTTGAAATTGGCGAGCTGCTTCTGCAGGTATTCGGGTATCTGACTGGCGAGCTTCGGATTGGCGGGGGTGGGGCTGTTGCCGTCGCCACCGTGGCAAGCCGCGCAAATCTTGCTGGCGATGCTTTGGCCCTTGGCGGAATCAGCTTTGGCTGCGGGCTCGGCAGCGGCGAGCGGGCCGGCGCAAACCGCGAAGCTCAGAAGCGCCCAAGCTCGTTTCATGCCTTTTTCCCCCCGAGAACCTTCGCTCAAAAGGCTGATATTCTAGCAAAATTGATCCGCCCATCCATGTTGCTTTTCCGCGGTGCTTCCTTTTTCAAAAGCGTAGCCTCGCTCGAGGACGTTCCGGCCAGCGTCGGTGAAATCGCCTTTGCGGGCCGATCGAACTCGGGCAAATCAAGCGCCATCAACGCGCTGGCCGGGAGCCAATTGGCATTCGTGAGCAAGACCCCGGGACGCACTCGACTCATCAATTTCTACGCGCTCGGGGCGAATCGATTCGTCGTGGATCTCCCCGGCTATGGCTACGCGAGGGTTCCCGATGTGATTCGAGCACCTTGGGAGAAACTGCTGAGCGGCTACCTTCAGATGCGCGGGCCGCTGCGCGGCTTGGCTCTCATAATGGACGTGAGGCACCCGCTGACCGAGCTCGATCAGCGGATGCTCGGGTGGTTTCGCCCTACCGGAAAGCCGGTACACGTGCTGCTTACCAAAGCGGATAAACTCTCGCGGGAGGCAGCGCAGAGAATTCTGCGCCGGGTCGAAGGAGAAATCGAGGCACTTGCCCCCAATACTTCCGTGCAGCTTTTCTCGAGTCTCAAGAAATCCGGACTCGATCAAGCGGGGGCGGTGTTTCGAGGATGGCTGGATACCAGCGCGCCGGCGCCCCCTGCATCGGGCGGCGGGGAGCCAAACGAAAACCCCGGGCAAGACCCGGGGTTGGAAATAAAAACCCCCGGGCCAAAAGGGGAAATCGGCCCGGGGCAAAATGCCTTAAGGTTTAAGGCATCCCGCTCAGGGAGGAGAAGCGGGAGACGACCGAAGCCGTCTGAGGTATAAGAGCGGCGTGGCGAGGGAAAAGTTCCGCGGTCGATCGCCCGAAAAATAAGCGACTGATCCACCTGGCAAAAAAGGAGCGGTCATGCAGGTCTACGGCAGTTTTCCGGCGGTGCGCATGCGCCGCATGCGGCGCGACGAGTTTTCGCGCCGGTTGATGCGCGAGCACGTCCTTACCGCCGACGACCTGATCTATCCGGTCTTCGTGATCGATGGCAAGGGCCGAACACAAGCCGTTCCGTCCATGCCCGGAGTTTCGCGTTATACGCCCGATAAGGTCACGGCGGTGGCGGAGCGATGTCTGAAGCTCGGTGTGCCGGTGATGGCGCTCTTCCCGGCCATCGAACCGTCGCTCAAAACCCCCGACGGCAAGGAAGCGACGAATCCCGACGGACTGATCCCGCGTGTCGTCGGAATGCTGAAAAAACGCTTTCCCGAGCTCGGCATCATGACCGATGTTGCGCTCGACCCCTACACCGATCACGGCCAGGACGGACTGGTTGATTCAGGCGGCACTATCCTCAACGACGACACGCTCGCCGTACTCGAGGAGCAAGCGCTCGTTCAAGCAGCGGCCGGCGTGGACATCGTCGCTCCTTCGGACATGATGGACGGCCGCATCGGCCGCATCCGGAGCGCGCTGGAGGCGAGAGAATTCATCCACACGCGCATCATGGCTTATTCGGCGAAATACGCCTCGGGATTCTACGGACCCTTCCGAGATGCAGTCGGATCGGCGGCGGGCCTCGGCAAGAGCAACAAGTTCACGTACCAGATGGACCCCGCCAACAGCGACGAGGCGCTTTGGGAAGTGGGGCTGGATCTGCAGGAGGGCGCAGACATGGTGATGGTGAAGCCGGGCATGCCTTATCTCGACATCGTTCGCCGCGTCAAGGACGAGTTCAAAGCGCCTACCTACGTCTATCAGGTCAGCGGCGAGTACGCGATGTTGAAAGCGGCGTTCAAGAACGGCTGGCTCACCGAGAAGCAGTGCGTGATGGAAGCGCTCGTCGCATTCAAGCGCGCGGGCGCTGATGGCATCCTGACCTACTTCGCGCTCGATGCGGCGGGATGGCTGAAGGAAAAGCGCTAGGTCCCCTAGCGCAATGCCAGATCGAGCGACTTGATGAATTTCTCCGGCGACTGGTAGCCGATCACGCGCAGACCCTCGATTTCCCGGCCGCCGGCGTCGAAGAAGACAATCCCGGGCGGCCCGAACAGGCGAAAGCGCTTGAGCAGCGCCTTGTCATCGGCCGTGTTGGCTGTGACATCGGCGCGCAGGAGCACCATCCGGCCCAGCCGGGCCTGTACCTGCGGATCGCTGAAGGTGAAGCGCTCCATTTCCTTGCACGACACGCACCAGTCCGCGTAGAAATCGAGCATCGCGACTCTGTCTGCCGTCTTCAGACGCGCGTCCAGGTCGAGTGCTTTGACCGTTTCGAACGGCAGCGGCTTTTGCGCCGGTGACTCCGCAAAAACGCCCGAAAGAGGCTGCAGCGGATCGCGCGCCCCCGATAACGCCCCGATGGCCTGCGCGACGCCGGCAATCAAGGCAAGGATTCCGACTGCCTTCCATAGCCGGTCCCAGCCCGACGCACCCGCCCCCAAAGGCTCGAGCGTGCGCAGGAATACCCCTGATCCGATGAGCAGCATCGCCCAGAGGAACATCTGCACCGCCACCGGAATTACCGGCGATATGACCCAGATCGCAACGGCTAGAAGCAGCACCCCAAAAAATTGCTTGACCGCGCGCATCCACTGGCCCGCTTTCGGCAGGAGCATGCCTCCGGAAACGCCGACCAGAACAAGCGGCGCGCCCATCCCGATCGCCATCGAGAAGAGCGCCGTTCCGCCGAGGACGGCGTCGCGTGTCTGGCCGATGTAGAGCAGCGCACCCGCGAGGGGCGCGGCGACGCAGGGAGAAACGATCGCGGCCGAGAGCGCTCCCATCAGCACCACCGCACCCCAGTTCCCGCCCCCCAGCCGGTTGCTCGCCTCGGTGAGCCGCGCTTGCCAACTCGAAGGCAGCTGCAGCTCGTAGAAACCAAACATGGACAGCGCAAGTCCCACGAAGACTGCCGCGAACGCTCCCAGCACCCAGGCGTTCTGCAGCGCCGCGGAAAGCAGGTTCCCGGAAAACGCCGCCGCAATTCCGATGGCGGTGTAAGTCACCGCCATGCCGAGGACGTAAGCGAGCGAGACGAGCACAGCGCGCCCGCGCGTAAGCTTTTGGCCTTCGCCCACGATGATTCCGGACAGGATCGGGACCATCGGCAGCACACAAGGGGTGAACGTGAGCAAAAGCCCGGCGCCGAAAAACACTGCCATGACAAGCCAGAGCCGGCCGGACTCCAGAACACCCGCGAAACGCACATCGTCGCTCGCTGCGGTCACGCGCTCCGGCGAAGAGGCAAACGGCTCGCTTGCCTTGTAGATCGACGAACGCGATCCGCCCAGCGAAGCAAGGCGAAGGTCAGCGCTTTGCACCTGCGGTACATAGCACACGCCCAGATCGGCACAGCCCTGCGAAGTTACGAGGAGCTTCAAGCCCTCGGCGCCGGCCGCCTCGACCGGCAGGCGTATGCGCACTTCCTTGCGGTAGATTTCCTGTTTGCCGAAGAACTTGTCCTCGTGGACCTGCCCCTTCGGAAACTGAGGCGGGCCCAGTGTCACCGAAGCGGGCTCGGCTGCGAAACGGAAGCGCTCGCGGTAGAGGTAGTAGCCGTCGGCTATAGCGTAACGCACCTCTACCGTGGCGGCGTCGAGCGCCAGCGCCGAAAAGCGAAACGCCTTGTCGGGCTCGAGCAGATCGTCGGCGTTCGCCGCGCGCGCAGGCGGTAGCGCGCACAAGAGCAACAGAACGATGAGCGCAAGTCGGCGCATGAGATCTAGGCGGGTCGCGTTTCCGAATCGATCCAGTCAAGGTACGCGGGCAATCCCCCGATCAATCGGACCGCGATGATCTCGGGAAGTTCGTAGGGATGGCCGGAGCGGATCGCCGCTTCCAGGTCAGCGTAGCGGCTGCGGGTGGTCTTGATGAGCATCGGGAATTCCTCGGCGTCCTCGGTCTTGCCCTTCCAACGATAGACGGAGCGGCACGGCGACAGGATATTGATGCACGCGGCGAGGCGCTTTTCGACGAGCTCGTGCGCGAGCCTTGCGGCGCTGTCGCGGTCGGGCAGATTGGTGATGACGAGATAGGCGTCCGCGGCCTTCATGCGGTCTCCCTGATTCCGGGAACGCCATCTTGCACCGTGGAATAGCGCAATCGCACGCCGAGCTCCGCCTTCATGCGCCGGTTGGAAAGATACACGAATCGCCGTGGTAACATGGCGCCGCGTCCGCGCGGCGCGAGCGCGGCAAGCAGACTGTCACCCGGTAACGGCGCTGCAATTCCGGCAGGGCGCGGCGCGCGATGTCACCGCAACCGATGATGAGCAGATTTTCCACGAACGGATTCTACCCCGCGCACCGATGACGCATCAGGTCACGATCCGCAACACCGGCCACCGGTTTCCGGCGCAGGACGGCGGGACGATCCTCCAATCCGCGCTCGATGCAGGTCTCGTGCTCCCTTACGGCTGCCGCGACGGTGCCTGCGGCAGTTGCAAGGGGAAGCTCGTCGATGGCCGGATCGACTACGGCCGTTACTCGGAAAAGGCGCTCACCGCGCAGGAGCGCGAACAGGGCTACGCCCTCTTTTGCCAGGCGAAGCCGCTGTCGGACGTGGTGATCGAGGCGCGCGAGGTGCGCAAAGCGGGCGATATCCAGGTCAGGAAGCTTCCCGCGCGCGTGCAGAAGCTCGAGCGCGCGGCGGACGACGCCATGATCGTCTATCTGAAGCTCCCGGCGAAAGAGCGCCTGATGTTCCTGCCGGGCCAGTACATCGACATCCTCTTGAAGGACGGCACGCGGCGGAGTTTTTCCATGGCCAACGCGCCGCACGACGACGAATACGTTCAGCTGCACGTGCGCCACGTTCCGGGCGGCGCGTTCACCGACCACGTGTTCCGGACCATGAAGGAGCGCGATATCCTGCGCTTCGAGGGGCCGTTCGGCACGTTCTTCCTGCGCGACGAATCCGACAAGCCCATCGTGCTCGTCGCCTCGGGCACGGGGTTCGCGCCGATCAAGGCGCTCATCGAGGCCGCGTTCAAAAAAGGCGTCGCCCGCCCCATGAGGCTTTACTGGGGCGCGCGCCGCCCGAAGGATCTTTACTTGAACGGGTTGGCCGAGCACTGGGTCGCCGAGCATGCGGGGTTTGAGTACGTGCCGGTGATTTCCGACGCGCTGCCGGAAGACAAGTGGGGCGGCCGGACGGGATTCGTGCACAGCGCGGTGATGGAGGACCTGTCCGACCTTTCCGGCCATCAGGTCTACGCTTGCGGCGTTCCGATCATGGTGGATTCCGCGCGGCGCGACTTCATCCAGAAATGCCGGCTGCCGGAAAACGAATTCTTCGCAGATTCGTTCACTACGGCCGCTGACAAGGCGCCTTAGCGCGCGCCGTGGAGGCCTAGTCCACCGTCACGCCGTACTGGGCGACGAGCTTCGTCCAGCGCTCGATCTCCTCCTGCATGAACCGGTGCTGTTCGCGCGACGGAATGGCGAGAACGCGGCCGCCGTCGCGTTCGATGCGCGCGTTGAATTCCTGATCGCCGACGATGCCGGCCAGAGCTTTGCGCAGGATTTCCACGACCGGGGCGGGCGTGGCGGCGGGCGCAAACACACCGAACCAGCTCTCGCCTTCGAATTTTGCGAGGCCCGTCTCGTCGACCGTAGGCACCTCCGGAAGATGCCCCGATCTTCCTGCCGAGGACACAACCAGACCCTTGAGGCGTCCGGACTGGACGTACTGCTTGGACGCCGACATGTTGTCGAACAACAGGTCGAGGCGTCCCGCCATCATCTCCTGGTGGGCGGCGGCCGCGCCTTTGAACGGCACGTGCAGCGCATCCATGCCCAGACTCTTGAAGAGGATCGTTCCCCAGACGTGCTGCAAGGTCCCGATTCCCGCCGATCCGTAGGTGAGCCGCCCGGGCCTGTCTTTCGCGTATTTGACGAGCTCGGCAAGATTTGAAACCGGAAGATCGGACCGCGCGAGGAGCACGAACGGATAGGCGGAGGTAAAGCCGAGCGGCACGAAATCGCGCAGCGGATCGTAAGAGATGTTCTTGATCAGAACCTTGTTCATGACGATGTTGAAGATGCCGCCGACGAGCAGCGTATAGCCGTCGGCGGGCGCTTTGGCGACGTACTCGGTTCCGACGAGCGATCCGGCGCCGGTACGGTTTTCGACGATCGCCGGCTGGCGCAGCAGTTCGCCGAGTTTCTGGGCCACGTTGCGGCCGAGGATGTCGGTTCCGCCGCCCGGCGCCTGCGGCACGATCAGACGGATCGGTCGCGAAGGAAAATCCTGGGCGTGACAGGCAAGGCTGCACAGCGTTGCAGCCGCGAAGCACGCTCCCCCGCCCGCGACGCGCAGCGCTGTCATTCCAAACAGCATCGTGCTTCCCTTCCCGAGCCGGCAATCGGTGCTCACCCCGTGACCTCGCCGAGATAAGCTTCGCGCACGCGGGGGTCTGCAAGCAGGGTGCGCGCTTCTCCCGAGAGCGTGATCTCCCCGCTTTCCATGACATAGGCGCGGCGGGCCAGCGCAAGCGCGCTTCGAGCGTTCTGCTCCACGAGCAGGACCGTCACGCCGGCGCGGTTGATGTCGCGAATCACCTGCAGGATCCTCTGCGCCGCGATCGGGGCGAGCCCCATGCTCGGCTCATCCAGCGCGAGGAGCTTCGGCCGGCTCATGAGGGCGCGGCCGATGGCAAGCATCTGTTGCTCGCCCCCGGACAGCGTTCCGGCCATCTGACCGCGCCGCTCTGCGAGCCGAGGAAACAGCTCGAAGACGCGAGCGTGGTCGGAGGCGACCCCGGCGTCTGTCCGCGCGTAAGCTCCCATCGCGAGATTCTCCTCGACGCTCAACTGCGCGAACACCCCGCGTCCCTCGGGCACCATGACGAGCCCCGCGCGCGCTCGCGCGAACGCGGGTATGCCGGCGAGGTCGCGTCCGCCGAACCGGATCGCTCCCGGAGCAGTCGGGACCAGCCCCGAGATCGCACGCAGCGTCGAGGATTTGCCCGCGCCGTTCGCGCCGATCAGGCAGACAAGCTCGCCCTCGGCGATTTCAAGATCGATCCCCTTCACCGCGCGGATTCCGCCGTAGCGGACTTCCAGACGGCGAATTTCGAGAAGCTTCATGCAGGCGGCGCCGTCACGGCGCCGAGATAGGCCTCGATCACCTTCGGATCGCGCTGCACTTCGGCCGGCACGCCCTCCGCAATGCGCTTGCCGTAATCGAGAACCAGCACCCGGTCGCATACGTTCATGACCACGCGCATGTCGTGCTCGATGAGGAGCAGCGTCGTGCCGTCCCCGCGAATGCGCTCGAGCAGCGCCCGGAGCCCCTTGGTCTCGGGAGCATTCATTCCCGCTGCGGGCTCATCCAGAGCGAGCAAGACAGGGTCGGTTGCAAGCGCGCGCGCGATCTCCAGGCGCCGCTGATCGCCGTACGGAAGGTTTCCCGCCGGATCGTTCGCCCGGGCGCGGATGCCGACGTAGTCGAGCAGTTCCGCCGCGCGCCGTTCGATTCCAGCTTCTTCGGCGCGCGTCGCCGGATCGCGCAGCACTGCGCCGAGAACGCCCGCGCGCGTGCGGACATGGCGGCCGATCATGACGTTTTCGAGTGCGGACAGGTTGGCGAAGAGCCGGATGTTCTGGAAAGTGCGGCCGATACCCCGCGCCGCGATCCTGTCGGGCTTGAGCGCGGTGAGCTCTCTTCCGTCGAGGAGAAAGCGGCCGCGGTCAGCCGGGTAGAGCCCGGTAAGAAGGTTGAACAGCGTGGTTTTCCCGGCGCCGTTCGGACCGATCAGCCCGAAGATCTGGCCGCGCGAAATCGAAAAGCTGACGTCAATAAGCGCCTCGACGCCGCCGAAACGCTTTGTGACGCCGAGCGCCTCGAGCAGCATGCTCACGGCTTGCGCTCCGCGAGTTCGCGCTTGCGCACCGCGGACGGCCACAAGCCGCCCGGCCGCAGCGTCATGACGAGCACGAGGGCGAATCCGAAAATCAGCATGCGGATCACCTCCGGCTCGATGATCATCCGGCCGAACAGCTGTTTTTGCGCGGGCTCGACCGTGAACCGCAGGATCTCCGGAACGAAGGAGAGCAGAACCGCGCCGAGGATCACGCCCCAGATGTTCCCCATGCCGCCGAGCACGACCATGGAAACCACCATGATGGATTCGACCAGGACGAAGCTCTCCGGGGAAACGAATCCCTGTATCGCGGAGAACATGCCGCCCGCGACGCCGCCGAAGGTGGCGCCCATGGCGAAGGCGAGCAGCTTCACGCGCGTGGTGTCGATGCCCATCGCGCGCGCCGCGATCTCGTCTTCGCGAATCGCCTCCCAGGCGCGGCCGATGCGCGAGTTCTGGAGCCGCACGTTGATGAAGATCACCGCGAGCAGCACCGCGAGCAGCAGGTAGTAGTACTTGATCGGCCCGCTGAAGACGAGGCCGAGGAAGCTGTCGGACTTGGAAAAATCGATCCCGCCGAGCCGGAACGGATCGATTCGCGCGATCCCCTGCGGGCCGTTGGTGATGTTGACGGGCTGGGACAGGTTATTCAGGAAAATCCGCACGATCTCCCCGAACCCGAGCGTCACGATGGCGAGGTAGTCGCCACGCAGCTTGAGCGTGGGGGCCCCGATCAGCACTCCGAAGAGCGCCGCCACGGCGGCCCCGATCGGCAGGATCGCCCAGAACGGCCAGTGGATGCCGAAGTGCGGCGAGGCGAGCAGGGCGTAGACGTAGGCGCCCACCGCGTAGAAGGCGACGTAGCCGAGATCGAGCAGGCCGGCGAAGCCGACCACGATGTTCAGGCCGAGAGACAGGAACACGAACAGGATCGCGAGATTCGTGATCCGCACCCAGGCCGTGCCGACGGCCGCGAGAGCAAACGGCAGCGCGAGCAGCGCGAGCGCGACAATAGCCGCGCCGGCCCACGGCGCGGCGGCGTGCCGTTTCAAGCGAGCGATCGATTCAATCACGCCCTGTCCCCGACCCGCTCGCCGAGCAGCCCCGAAGGCCGCAACACCAGCACCGCGATCAGCACGATGAACGCGAACACGTCCTGGTAATTCGAACCGAACACATTTCCGGTCAGGTCGCCTATGTAACCGGCGCCCAGGGCTTCCACCACGCCGAGCAGCACCCCGCCGAGCATCGCTCCGGGTATGTTGCCGATACCGCCCAGCACCGCCGCGCAGAACGCTTTCAGGCCCAGCTGCGATCCCATGGCGTAGTGAGCGATGCCGTAGTAGCTCGCCACCATGACTCCCGCCACCGCGGCGAGCGCCGCGCCGATGACGAAAGTCAGGGCAATGATGCGGTTTGCGTCGATGCCCATGAGTCCTGCAACCTGCGGGTTATGCGCGGTCGCGCGCATTGCGGTGCCGAGCCGCGTTCGATACACGAGAGCCGCGAGTCCCGCCATCATCGCAAGCGAGATCGACAGAATGGCGATCTGCACGCTGGTGATGGTGGCGCCGGCAAAGTGGTACGACTCCACCTTGATGATCTGCGGAAAGGCGAGCGGGTTGCGGCTCCAGATCAGCATCGCCAGGTGCTGCAAGATGATCGACACGCCGATCGCGGTGATCAGGGGCGCAAGCCGCGGCGCACCCCGCAGGGGCCGGTACGCCGCCCGCTCCATCGCGTAGCCGATCAGCATGCACACCGGGATCGCGCACCCGGCCGCAACGAGGACGATGGCGAGCGGCGGAAGCCCCGAGGGCGCGAGCGCGCCGATGACCGAGAACGCCACCATCGCGCCGACCATCACGACCTCGCCGTGGGCGAAGTTTATGAGCTGGATGATGCCGTAGACCATGGTATAGCCGAGCGCGACCATGGCATAGACGGCCCCGAGCGTCAGGCCGTTGATCACTTGCTGGATGAAAACGTCCATGCCTGGCCAGGATCCATCACTAAAAACGGCACCCGCAGGTGCCGTCTTTGGAAATTCCCTTCAAGAGCGCTTACTTCTTGGCGACATCTGCCGCGGGCGCCGTGGATTGCGCCACGAAATCTTCGTACTTGATGGTCTTGCCGCTCTTGATGATGGCGATCGGCAGGAGCTTGCCGCCCTTCATGGTGAAGATGGTCATCTCGGCGTCCTTGCGGTCGCCTTTTTCATCGAAAGAAATCCTTCCCGTCGCGCCTGCGAAATCGATTTTCTGGAGAACGGGCAGATATTTCGCCGGGTCGGCCGAGTCGGCTTTCTTCATCGCCTCGATCAGCAGGTTTGCGGCGTCGTACGTGAAGGGTGCGTAGAGGATCGGGTCGATATTGAAGCGCTTCTTGTAAGCGTCAAGGAATTTTTTCGAGGCCGCCTGCGGCGGGATTCCCGCCTGCGAGCACAACAAGCCGTCGGCGCCACTTCCGGCGAACTCACCCATTTTGTCGGTGCAGGCACCGTCACCGAAGGAGAACACCGCCTTGACACCGAGCTCCCTACCCTGCTTGAGCAGGGGACCGGCGGTGGAATCCATTCCGCCGTAGAACACCGCGTCCGGCCCACGGCCCTTCAGCTTCGTGAGGACCGCCTTCCAGTCCACCGTCTTGTTTGTGCCCTGCTCTCGCGCCAGCACTTTCACTCCGGCGGCCTTGAGCGTCTTTTCGACTTCGTTCGCCAGACCTTTGCCATAGGCCGTCGCATCGTCAATGATCGCCACAACCTTTGGTTTGGCGTTGGCGATCAAATAATTCGCGACCGCCGGGCCCTGCTGGTCGTCGCGACCGACCACGCGGAAAACACCCTTGAGACCCCGCTCCGTAAGTTCAGGATTGGTTGCGGAGCCGGTTATCATCGGGATATTCGCGCCGCTATAGATGTTGGACGCCGGAATCGAGGTGCCCGAATTGAGGTGACCGACGACGCCGGCGACTTTCGCGTCCACGAGCTTTTGCGCCACGGTATTGCCAACCTTGGCGTCTTCCTGATCGTCCTCTGCCAGCAATTCGAACACGGCTTCCTTGCCGCCGATCCTGATTTTCTCCGCCTTGGCTTCCTCCACCGCAAGCCGCGCCCCGTTCTCGTTATCCTTGCCGAGGTGAGCGATGCCGCCGGTCAGCGGAGCCACGCTGCCGATCGCGATCGTGAGAGTCGCAGGAGCCTGTGCCTTCTTGTCTTCGCCGCAGCCGGTAAAGCCAACCATGGCCGCAATCGCGATAACGCCGAAATGGGAGCGGATCATGGCAGCCTCCGGTTCAAGACGCAGTGCAGAAACTCGGCTGATTATGCGGACGGCCCACGGGGCTGTCAATTTCCCCGGCGCTTCACGCGCCGAGGCGAAACGGCCGCCGGCTCCGTGCGACTGGCCGGCAGCGCCGGCTCTCTCGGCGGGTTTCTCCTACTTGACCGTCAGAATGTATTTCGCCAGAGTTTTCGCATCGTCATCGCTGACGGTCCCGTTCGGCGGCATCGGGATGGGGCCCCACACGCCGGTCGAGCCCTCTTTGATCTTCTTCACGAGATAGGCCTCGGCGTCCTTTCTGGACTTGTACTTGGCCGCCACTTCCTTGTACGCGGGGCCGACCAGTTTCTTGTCGACCGTATGGCAGCTCAAGCAGGCTTTTTCCTTCAAGAGCTCCTGCGCGTCGGCGGCGAGCAGGGGGCCGCTTGTGAATGTGAATACGGCGGCTGCGGATAGCACTAGGGGTTTCATGAATTCTCCGGGAAGGTAAAAAAATTCTGCGCAATGCTACTGTATTTCGCCCGGCTTGGAAACCTGCTCGAGCAGGTCTTCCAGGCGATCGATGGGCGCTAGGCAGGTAACGCCCTCGCACACCCAGGCGTTGACCCGGCTTCCTGCAGGCTTGGCGAGGGCCGGCGGCAGGTCGAGGAGTTCTGTCCCAGCCGCGATCACCATGGTGTGCGGCAGATGGCGTTGCGCGAGCGCGCTTCTCCAGCGCCCCAGTTCCGCCGACGGCCCGCGAAGGATGACCGTGCGCGTGGGCCTCTGGTGCTCCTCGAGCGCGATGAGCAGGGTCGCGTGCCCTCCCGGCTGTTCGCTTATGGCGGAATGAAACTGCGCGAGCGTGCGCTCGGCAGCGAGCGCGTAGCGCGACTCGCCGGTGAGAAAGTGCAGGCGCTGCAGGGCGAACGCCGCCATGCCGTTTCCCGACGGCGTGGCGTTGTCGTAGCCGGGCTTGGGGCGGTGGATCAGCCGCTCGTGATCGTGGCTGGTAAAGAAGAACCCGCCGTTCTCCTTGTCCTCGAACTGCTCGAGCAGCACCTCGGCGAGGTCCTCGCCAATAGCGAGCGTGCCCGGGTCGAATTCCGCCTGCAGGAGCTCCAGGAGCGCGGCGAGGAGATAGGCATAGTCGTCGAGGTAGGCGTTGAGGTGCGCCTGTCCGTCCTTGTACGTCGCGAACAGCCGCCCGTTCTTCCACATCGTGCCGCGGATGAAACCGAGCGCCCGCTTCGCCGAAGCGAGCCACTCGTCGCGGCCGAACACCGCTGCCGCGCGCGCCATCCCGGCGATCATGAGAGCGTTCCAGCTCACCAGCACTTTCTCGTCGCGCCCCGGGCGCACGCGCTTCTCCCGCGCGGCGAAGAGCTTTTTTCTTCCCGAGTCGAGCAGGCGGGCGCATTCATCCTCGTCCTTTCCGAGCGATTCGGCGACGGCGGCCAGGGGGCGCGCAACGTTCAGGTGCCAGTGCGCATTCTCGAAGTTGGGTGGCCCGTCCAGTCCGTAATGCGGCGCGAGCACCGCGTATTCGTCCGGCGAAACCAGCGCCTGCACTTCCCCGGGCGTCCACACGTAGAACTTGCCCTCCTCGTGCTCGGAGTCGGCATCGAGCGACGAGTAGTAGCCACCTTCGGGAGATTGCATCTCGCGCATCACCCACCCCGCGGTCTCTTCGGCGACGCGCGCAAAGAGGGGATTTCGCGTGGCGGTCCAGGCATCCGAATACAGACGCAGCAGAGGGCCGTTGTCGTAGAGCATCTTTTCGAAGTGCGGGATCTGCCACTGCGCGTCCACGCTGTAGCGCGAGAACCCGCCCCCGATCTGGTCGTAGATGCCCCCGAGCGCCATGCGCTCGAGCGTATACGTGGCGACCCGCTCTGCCGCGCCGTCGCCTGCCGCGGCGGAGCGGCGCAGGCAGAATTCGAGTTCCGTGGGGTGCGGGAACTTGGGCGCTCCGCCGAACCCGCCGTAGCGCGAGTCGAAGCTGGTCTTCAAGCTGCGCAGGCCCGCGTCGATGGGCCCCGCCGACAGCTCCGAGTGATGCGCGGGCGCGCCGGGTTGCATGCTTTCGAAGGTGGCGAGAATCGTCTCGTTCTGACGGCCGATTTCATCGCGCTGCTCGCGGTAGATCCGCGCGACGCGCTCGAGCAGCTGCGGAAATCCCGGAAGGTTGTAGCGCGGCTCCTTGGGGAAATAAGTACCACCGAAAAAAGGCGCCCCGTCGGGCGTGAGGAACATGGTGAGCGGCCAGCCGCCCGGCCGCTGGGCGAGCATCTGGTGCGCGAGCTGATAAACCTGATCGAGATCCGGACGCTCCTCCCGGTCCACCTTCACGTTGACGAACAGGCGATTCATCACCTCGGCCACCGCCGGGTCCTCGAAGGACTCGTGAGCCATCACGTGACACCAATGGCAGGCGGAGTATCCAACCGAGAGGAGGATCGGCTTGTCCTCCTCGCGCGCGCGCTTGAGCGCTTCTTCTCCCCAGGCGTGCCAGTCGACTGGATTCCCCGCGTGCTGCTGAAGATAGGGACTGGTTTCCTGCGCGAGGCGATTGGGCATGACGGGGGACGGCTGGGAGTTTCGTCAGTGTAGACTTGCCCGCATGCACATTCAACGCCGCCGCGCACTGCTCGCCCTCGCCGCCGGAATCGGTTTGCCCCAAGCGCTTCGTCTGGCGCTTGCGCAATCGTCCGTCAAGCAGGGCGTGCGCACCGTTCAAGGAGACATGAGGATCAACGGCAAGCCCGCCGAGGCGGGGACTCTCGTGCGCCCCGGCGATACGATCGTGCTCGCGAACGGCGCGGTCGCCACCTTCGTCGTCGGGCAGGATGCATTTCTCATGCGGGGAAACAGCCACGCGGAGCTGATGGGGAGCGGCCTGCTCGTGAGCGCCCTGCAACTGGTCACCGGCAAGCTGCTCGGCGTTTTCGGCCGCGGCGGCGAGCGAAGGCTGGTGACCGCGACCGCGACCATCGGCATCCGCGGCACCGGCGCCTACATCGAGGCCGAGCCCAGGCGAACTTACTTTTGCCTGTGCTACGGTACGGCCGACGTCGCCGCGACGATGGGCGGAGCGCGCGAGTCCTACAGCACGCGTCACCACGAATCGCCGCGCTACATCTACGGCGACGGCCGAAAGCGGGCTATCGTCCCGGCGAGCGTCGCCAACCACACCGACAGCGAGCTGATCCTGCTCGAGTCCCTGGCAGGCCGCAGCCCGCCGCAGAGCTTCATGGATTCCCCGGTGCGGTATTAACCGGGTCCGCTATTAACCGGGGACAGACCACGTTTTTCCCGGAACGCTAAACCGGGGACAGACCACGTTTTTCCCGGAAGGCCACCTGGAATTCCGCTCGGCAAGAAAAACGTGGTCTGTCCCCGGTTTTCTCAGCCGTCGGTAATGGCGCCCTTGCTCGCGGTGGACACGAGCTTCATGTACTTCGCGAGGAGGCCGCGGGTGTAGCGCGGCTTGGGCTGCTTCCATTTTTTCCTGCGCGCGGCGAGCTCTTTCGCGGAGACGTTCAGCTGGATGAGGCGCTTCTTCGCATCGATCGCGATCGAGTCGCCTTCCTTCACCAATGCGATCGTCCCGCCTACGTAGGCCTCCGGCGCGACATGCCCGACGACCATGCCCCAGGTGCCGCCCGAGAAGCGGCCGTCGGTGACGAGGCCGACCGATTCGCCCAAGCCCTGGCCGATGAGCGCGGAAGTGGGCGCTAGCATCTCCCGCATGCCAGGGCCGCCTTTCGGTCCTTCGTAGCGGATCACGATCACGTCGCCCGCCTTGATTTTCCTCGCGAGAATGGCGGCCATCGCCGTGGGCTCCGAATCGAACACGCGCGCCGGGCCTTGAATCGAAGTCTGCTTGAGGCCCGTGATCTTCGCGACGCAGCCTTCGGTGGCGAGATTGCCCTTGAGAATCGCGAGGTGCCCCTCGGCGTATACGGGATTCGCCCAGGGGCGGATGACATCCTGGCCGGCCCGGGGCTCCTCGGGCACGTTCGCGAGCTCCTCGCCGAGCGTGCGCCCGGTGATCGTCAGGCACTCGCCGTGCACTCGGCCGTGCGCGAGCAGCATCTTCAGCACCTGCGGCACGCCGCCCGCGGCGTGAAAATCGGTGGCGACGTACGGGCCCGAGGGCTTGAGATTGCACAGCACCGGCACTTTTCGCCGTATGCGCTCGAAGTCGTCGATGCTCCATTTGACGCCGCCAGCGGCTGCAATCGCGAGGTAGTGCAGCACCGCGTTGGTCGAACCGCCGGTCGCCATCACCATGGCGACCGCGTTTTCGATCGATTTTCTGGTGATGATGTCGCGCGGCCGGATGTTCTTGCGGATCGCGTCGATCAGGACCTTCGCCGATTTCCCCGCGGAGTCCGCCTTCTCCGGATCGGGCGAGGCCATTTGCGAGGAGCCCAGAAGGCTCATGCCGAGCGCCTCAAACGAGGAAGACATGGTGTTCGCGGTGTACTGGCCTCCGCAGGCGCCCACCGAAGGGCAGGCGTTCTTCTCGATGCCGTCGAAATCCTCCTGCGAGATCCTCCCCGCGGCGAGCGCGCCCACCGCCTCGAAGGGCGAGACGATGGTGAGCTTCTGCCCCTTCCAGTATCCCGGCTTGATCGTGCCGGCGTAGACGAAGATGCCCGGCACGTTGATTCGCGCCATCGCCATCATCGCCCCGGGCATGTTCTTGTCGCAGCCGCCGACGCAGAGGACGCCGTCCATCAGCTGCCCGTTCACCGCGGTCTCGATCGAATCGGCGATCACCTCGCGCGAGACGAGCGAATACTTCATGCCTTCTGTGCCCATGCCGATGCCGTCGGTCACCGTGGGAAAGCCGAACACCTGCGGCATGGCGCCCGCCGCCTTCACCGCGGCACTGGCGCGGTCGACGAGCGGCTGGATGCCGGCATTGCAGGGATTCATGGTCGAGTGGCCGCTGGCGACGCCGACGATCGCCTTCTCGAAATCGCCGTCGCCGAAACCGACCGCGCGCAGCATCGCGCGGTTCGGCGAGCGCGCCGCGCCTTGGGTGATGGTCCTGCTTCGCCAGTTGTCGGCCATGCGAGATGCTCCGTATGCGGGAAACCCGACTTTCAGTTTGCGTTTGGGTGATTTTAACCGAAAGACCTTCCCGCACTTTCCGGAGAGCGCCCACTGAACGTGCGAGGGGGGCGGCAAGAGCCGCCCCCCTCCAGGTCACCGGCATAGCCGCGCCGGCTATTCGGGATGAAGCTGCAGGTTTCCGCCCGTCAAGGTTCCGTTGCGCGAATACGAGACACCGGGACCCGAAACCGAGATGTCGAAGGTGTCGCGCCCGACTCCCGGCTCGCCGTTATCGCACGCCCGGTTCACCGTGAAGCGGTACCCGTCGGCGTTGTTGACGCGCGCACTGCCGGAGAAGCTCACGCAGGAAGTCCCGGCGATGAGCCCGAACGAGTCGATCGACAGGCTGTGCACCTTCAAGCCCGCGGCGTGGTCGATGTATTGGAGCTGGCCGTGGAGCCCTCCGGCACCCCGCGAGCCCGCGTTGAACCCGAAGGTGGCAATATCGCGGTCGGTCCCGAGCTTCCCGCCACCGGTCATGAACGCGTTGCCCGTCTTGGGGGCCGGGATGAAGTTCACGTCGCTGTGGGCCGAGGAAACGATGATGTCCGCCGTGATCGTCCCCGTCAGCGGGTCCTTGAGCACGACGTGGATCATGTTCACGGTGATGGCGCTCGTATGCACTCCATCCCCCTCGAGGACTTGCTCGTTCAGCATCACCGCGCCGCCCGGTATCGCTATCGTCGTGTTCGGCGGGGGCGTCATGTCAACCGGCGCGCTTCCGTTGATGCTTAGACCGATGAGGGTCGAACCCTCGCCCGTGCTGCTTGCCGTGGACCCGTTGGCGGTGCTGCTCGACATCGCGACCACCAGCTGGGCCGTGACGACGCCGTTCAGGAGGTTCAGCTGCTCCACCGTCGCGCTGCTCTGGGCGCTAGCGGAGTTCGGCCCGATCGATCCCGTGGTGGCGACCGCCAATGTCTGGGAGCTGACGACCTTTGGCACGCTGATCTTCAACAGCCGGTCGGCTGCCATTCCTCCGTCCGGACAGAGCACCACGTGGGGGGTTGGCCCCACCGTGACCCCCGCGCCGTCGACCGACGCGTTGACCGACACCCCGAAGGCTTCGCCGCTGACGCTGTTGGCGGGGGCGAAGTTCCACGCTCGGGCGCTCCCCGTTGTTAGGCCAACCAGCAGCCCCATCGCTGCGAGGCTCACGTATTGCCGCATTCGGTGATTCATTGCTCGTCTCCTTTCCTGAATCGTTGAAGGTTTACTCGGCTCAATGCTGCTTCGAAAGCTCAGCGCCGAAGTTGCCCCGGAGACTTGGTGCAATGCCCGTGCCAACAAGCTTGAATCAATGAAATCCGGCGATTAGATACAGAACAAGCGAGCGTGGACACGCAATTGTGTTAATCACTTGAGACGGCGTTTGGGGCAGACCTTCCTTGCCGCGCGATTGCTCGTGGTCGCTGAAAAACGACGCGCTGTGGCTTTGCAACGAGCGGCATTGATTTTCCTACCGCTCTCATTTCGGAGAAATATAAAGCTGCGGTTTCGCCAAAGCGAGAACCGCCACGCTGCGGCAGATTAATTATTGTTTGCCTGGATCGCGTGCTCGCCGATCTTGCGATAGAGGTGGGCCAGGCTGATCCCCAGCCGGCGGGCCGCCTCCTTCTTGTCGAAATGGGTCTGGGTCAGAACGGCCAGAATGTGCTGGCGCTCGAAGCGGCGCGTCACGTCCCGGAGCGCAGCGCTGGCGGCCAAGTCTCCTATCGCCGTCACCAGGTAGTCCGGGAGGTCGGGCAGGGAGATCATGTCCCCTTCGCCCAGGATCATCGCGCTTTCGAGCACGTGCTCCAGCTCGCGGACGTTGCCCTTCCAGGGATGGTTCATCAGGACGTTGAGCGCCTCCTGGTCCACGCCCAGGAACTTCGTCGACAGCTTCAAATTCAACGCGTGGACAAAGTGCTCCACCAGGGGCGCGATGTCCTCCCGCCGTTCCCGGAGGGGAGGCAGGGCGATGTGGACCACGTTCAGGCGGTAGAAAAGATCTTCCCGGAACCGCGCGGCCTCGATCTCCTT
>WNFC01001695.1_pt1 | contig 23928 bp, 23 predicted proteins | sample 5400541 | NCBI WGS metagenome assembly WNFC01 (sample SAMN13153342, study PRJNA577476) | soil metagenome | isolation source: 120 cm saprolite under Douglas fir tree site 2 hole 2 replicate 1 | place: USA:California | collected 2015-04-18
GAACCATCTTGCCCCGCTGCGGCCGACGCCATGTCGGCCAAGGTCATAGTCACGTGTGGTAGTTCCTGTCTCGCCCTGCTCAGTCAGAGGTTTCGTTCACTCCTGTGTCTCAAGCGAGTTTGACAGAGAGGGCACCGGCGGCCAGCAGCTGCTGGGCCAGCAGATGCCCCAGGCCGCCGGCACCCTCGATTGCCCAGGTCCGCTGCGGCCAGGCCGCGGCCCATTCCAGCAGCCGCTCCGCCTGGGCAGCGCAGGCGCGGACCCGCAGCTCACCCAGCGGCTCCTCCGCCGCGCTGATCGCCACCGCCGTGTGCGAGGCCTTGTGCGGATCGACCCCGATCATCACTGCCGCCATGGAAACACTCCTTCCCTACCGGCGGGCAAGGACCGTGGCGGGCACGCCCAATTCCAGGACCTTTGCAGCGCTCACGCCTCTTTTGAGCCACGCCACGGCGAGGCCCCGGCGGGCCGGCACGTCGTTCGGAAGCCAGCCCGCAGGGGCGGCAGGCGGATAGAGAGTCAGCCAACCGGGACCTCTCAACGCTACGACCCGGCTCACTTCCATCCCGGCCAGGCCCGCACCGTCTACCGAAAGTCTCAATTGGGCGGATATCGCACGCCGGTAATATCCCGTCCGTCACAACGCGTGACCGTCATAGCCGTCACCGGGCAGTCCGTGATGCCGAGACTGCGCAGGTCGCGGTGACCGCCGACCAGGACGCAGCCAGGGCGGAGAAAGTAACGACGACGCGTAACACAAGTATCAAGTCACGTGACGCTCAGGATCCTGTACCGATTCTCGTCACGGGCCAAGATCGCGGGTCAGCAGGGCGACAGCAGCTTAGCCGCCGCGAACAAGCCCCCTGACACCACCCCTGAACAGCACAGAAGCAGCCTCACGACCCCTTTCTCCCGTACTCCGGTCCCACTCCTATGTCGTCCATTTCCCAGCTGGGCCCGACCGCCGTCAGCGCGGCGACGACCCGCGCCTCGGCGATGCGCGCCGAGCGCTCGCGCGGCGTGAGCGCAAGCGTGTCGCGGGCCAGCGCCTCCGGCTCGCCCGGCTGTCCGCGGAGCATCCAGTACCAGCCGAGCGCCCGGACGAACCGCAGCGCGGCGTCCCCGTCCTGGCGGGCGATGGTCCAGCGCAGCGCCGCGTGCAGGTTGTCCTGTTCGGTGGTCAGCTCGCGGAGCCAGCGGCCCTGCCCGGCGGCGCGCAGCATCGGGTCAGCGGTCTCGGCCAGGTTGAGGTAGTGCGCGGCGAACGCGTCCCGCACCGCCGCCTCCTCGCCCGCGTCGGCCAGCCGGTCAAGGCCGTACGCGCGCACGGTCTCCAGCATCCGGTACCGCGTCCCGGAACCGTCCGGACCGTCCAGGCTCTCGGCCGTCGTGATAATTGACTTGTCGACAAGGCCGGACAGCGCGCCAAGCACCGCGGCGGACGGCAGCAGCTCGTCGGCGCAGGCCTGCTCGGCCGCCGCCAGCGTGGCCCCGCCGGGGAAGATGGCCAGCCTGCGGGCCAGGACCTGCTCGGATGCCGACAACAGGTCCCAGCTCCAGTCCACCACGGCCCGGAGCGTCCTGTGCCTGGGCAGTGCCGTCCGGCTGCCCCCGGTGAGCAGCGCGAACCTGTTGTCGAGGCGCTCCGCGAGCTGCGCTGGAGTCAGCGTGCGCAGCCACACCGCGGCCAGCTCGATCGCCAGCGGCATCCCGTCGAGCGAACGGCAGATCCGGGCCACCGCCGCCGCGTTGGCCTCGCCTAGCTCGAAGTCCGGCCGGACGGCCACGGCCCGGTCCCGCAGCAGCCGGACCGAACCGTAGGACGCAACCACGACAGGGGCCGGCGGGGCGCCGGGAGCGGGCGGGGCGCCGGGAGCGGCCGACGCAGCCTGTGCCGGCGGGGCAGGCGGGACTGGCAGCGGTGGCACGGGACAGAGGGTCTCGCCGTCGATGCGCAGCGGCTGCCTGCTCGTGGCGATGATCCTCATCCGCGGGCAGGCGGCCAGGACGCGGCCCGCGAGCACGGCCGCCGCCTCGATGACGTGCTCGCAGTTATCCAGGACGATGACCTCGTCCCGGTCCCCGAGCGCGGCGGTCAGCCGGTCCAGCGGGCCTGCGCCGGGTCCGGCGGCCCGGCGGGCGATGACCGGCTCGCGGATGCCCAGCATGTCGAGGACCGCGTACGCCACCTCGGCCGGATCGGTCACCGGCGCCAGCGGGACGAACCACGCGGCCACGTCAAGCCGTCCGGACGCCTCGGTCGCCAGCCGCGTCTTGCCCACTCCCCCCGGACCGGTGAGCGTGACCAGGCGGGCCGCCCGCAGGTTCTTCAGCACCCGGGACACGTCCTCGTCCCGGCCGACGAAACTGGTCAGCGGGCTCTGCGCCCGGACGGCTGAAGCCGGAGCCGGGGCTTGCACCACGGACCGTTCGGGATCAAAGGGAGGATCATGGAGACGGGCCGGCCCACTGGCTACGGCGGCCAGCCGTTTCTCACCTCTCAGAATGCCGAGATAGACCTGCTCGAGCTGGGCTGACGGGTCCACGCCGAGCTGGTCGGCCAGCAACTCGCGGCCCTCGTGGTACGCGGCGAGCGCCTCGGCCTGACGGCCGGCCGCGTACAGCGCGCGCATGAGCAGGGCGCGGGGGCGTTCGGCCAGCGGATCGGCGGAGAGCAGCACGCGAAGCTCGCCCACGAGACTGGCTCCCTCGCCGAGAGCCAGGTCGGCCTCGATCCGGTCCGCCAGGACGCTGGTGTGAATCTCGGTCAGCTTCGCCGCGGCCGCGTCCGCGAAGTCGCACCCGGCCGCGTCGGCCAGCGGCTGGCCCCGCCAGGCGAGCAGCGCGTCCCGCAGGACCCGCGCGGCCGCTTCGGCATCGCCGTCCGCCAGCGCGCGGCGGCCCTGGGCCGCCAGCGTCTCGAAGGCCGTCACGTCGACCGCGTCCGGCGGCACCGCGAGGCGGTATCCGGCCGGGTGCGACTCGATCACGTCGCCGACCCCGGCCTGGCGCAGTTCGGCCCGCAGCCGGGAAACCAGTGTCTGCAGCGCGTTGCCGGGATTGCCCGGGGGGTCGTCGGGCCAGATCTGCCCGGCCAGCGAGCCGGCCGGCACGACACGCCCGGCGTTCAGGGCGAGCAAAGTGAGCAAGACCCGCAGCTGACGACCGCCGACGTGGATCAGGCGCCCCGTCTCGTCCCGCACCTGAAGCGGTCCTAGTAGCGCGATACGCAGCGCGTTCGGCATCTGGCCTCTCCGGTTACCCGGGTGCTCCCCCGGACTCCCATCATCGCGGACCATTCAACTCGTCGCATCACCCTACGCTTCCTCAGGGGGGAGGCTCTAATATCAACCGTCGGCAAGAAAGAGACAAAGAAGGTGACTTCAGGCCAGGACCGGGCTCGCCTCGGAAGGTGGCGCCCGTTTCGCGTGCGTACCGCCGGTGCGGCGGCGCTGGCCGTCCTGACCCTGGCCGGCTGCGGGACCGCCGGATATGGTGCATCCGTGGCACCGAGCCCGATGTCGGTCAGCAGCGAGGCGTTCATCTCCGGCATGCTGGGTCAGCGCTATACCTGCCACGGCGCGAAAATGAACCCGCCGCTCAACTGGTCGGGCGCGCCGCCGGGGACCAAGAGCCTCGCGCTTGTTGTCGATGACTCCTCGGCGCCGATCACGCCGTTCATTTACTGGCTCGTTTTCGACATCGGCCCGGGGGCCACGGACATCCAGGAGGGCTCGCTGCCCACGGGCGCCCGCCAGGCACTGAACAGCACGGGCACCGCAGCCTACGACGCGCCATGCCCGAGCGGTCATCGCCACTCGTATCGATTTACCGTTTATGCGTTGCGGACCGTGCTAACCCTCGCCAACGGCGCGCCCTTGCAGTCCGCGTGGACCGCGATCGCGGCGGCCACTATCGGACGCGGGCGAATAGTGGTATCCGGTAATCCGTGATCACCTAGATACACCTCGTAATCACCAGTAATGGGAACTTCTTCAATCGTGTGACACGCTCCCCAGTGGTGAGCAACAATCGATGATCAAGCGGGTCACGGCGCTCGCGACTACGAGGGAAGGCCCGCGTCATTGGCCGCGTGTGCCTGGCTAGCGCCCCCACCAGGCCCCTGCTTTCAGGATGGAGACCATGATTCTGGTCGCGGGACTGGCCGTCGCCGGGCTTGTCGGCATCGCGGCAGCCTTCTATTTCAGCATCCGCTCAGGCAACGGCGGCGATAGGCGGGTTCGGTCCGCTGGAGCAGGCCGCGCCGGGACCGATAGGCGCCCGGGAAGCAGAAGCAGCGGCACCGCCAGACCCGACCGGACCGAGAATGCCCGGCGGGCCGCAAATGGCAGCAGATCGGCGAATGCCGACCGGGGCGCCAATGTCTCATCCCGCAATTACCGGGCGGAAGGTAGCACCGGGCCGCATCCCGTTCTGGATTTCGGTGACCCGGTACTCGTCGGCGGCCGCAGAGGCGGCCCTGGCGGGCCGGCTAGGCCACGGACCGGTGGCGACAGCCGGACCGGCGGCCGGCGGCCTGAGGCGCGGCCGGGACAGCAGGTGCCCACCGTCCCGGCGCCGGCCTTCGCCGCCGGAAGCGCGGATGACACGCCGGGAGACGCGTGGCCTGGTGACTCGTGGCCCGGCGACTCTCAGGCGACCGACCCGAGGCTGGGCGCGGCCAAGCCGGGCGAATCCAGGCCGGGCGAATCCAGGCCGGGCGAATCCAGGCCGGGCGAATCCGGAATGGGGAGCCGGGCGGCAGCGCGTCCTTCCCGGGAGAGCCATGCGGGCCGGGGCGCGGCCAAGCCGCGTCGGCGCGTGGGCTTCCGCAAGGGAGCCGACGTCGACGAGGAGATGTGGCCGGCGGAGACCTTCGGCGACGTTACCGATGAGCAGTTCTGGGACGATCTGGCGTCGGACAAACCGCTCACCACGACTGCACGCACCGCACAGCAGGATTCCGGGGCCAGGAACCGGCCGCTTGATGCTCCTCCGCCCGCGGACACGCAGGCCGTCCAGGCCCTAGGTCTGGGTGACAACCGGGTGCGGGGAGAGGGCAGGCGGGGTGCGGGCTCCGGCGCGTACCCCGAATCACGGACCGGGCCAAACCCGGCGGCCGAACGGACTGCGATCCAGCCGGCCTACACGGCCACGCGGCCCGTTCAGAGCATGGCACCGCAGGTCCCGAGCGCGACCCAGCCCGTTCAGGCGGCCGCAGCCGCCGGTCAGCCGGCGAGCGCCGCCGGCCTGGCGATGAGCGCCGCCGGCCAGGCGATCGCCGCGACTCAGCCCGGCGGGGCGCGCGGGCGGCGCCGGGCGAGGAGTAGCGACGATGAGGACCCGCTCACCAGCGCGGCCTTCTCGCTGCGGTCAAGCGGTCCGGTCGACGGCCGGTCGTCCCTAGCGCCCCGCGGTTCACGGGACATGACCAGGGAAAGGTACGATGCCGCCGTCGCCCAGGAGACACAGACGTTCAGCCTCGCCGATACCGAAGCGGCTAGCGGCGGGTATCCCGTCGGCGCGCCCCCGTTCCGGCAGTACGAGTCGCCCGCGGGCAGCCGGGCCAGCGAACCCAGGACCGGCGAACCCAGGACCGGCGGCACCGCCCCGTACCCGTACTCCGGGACACCCTATGGCGACCCTTCCTCGGTAACCCAGTCGGTGAACACTCCGCCCTATGGCGAGAGCTACGGATACCAGGATCCGGCGGCTCAGGCGGACGACCCGCGGCGGCAGAACGGTACCCGGAGCCACGCCCGGCATGGCGGGCACGGCGAAGGGAGCCGGGCCCCGCGGCAGCCGTACCCACAGGACGGCTACCAGGGCACCGGCGGTTATCCGGCCGGCGGCTATCCGGCCGGGGGTTACCCAGGCAGCGGATACCAGGGCAATGGACATCGCGCCCCGTACGACCAGAGGGAAGACTACCGGCGGTTAACTCACCAGCGCTGACCTCTAGCACACTAGGGTCATGCCCGAGGGAGACGTCGTCTGGTACACCGCCCGCCGCCTGCACAAGGCGCTGGCGGAGCGGACGCTGACCCGCAGCGACTTCCGTGTCCCGCGGCTGGCCACCGCCGACTTGACCGGCGACGTCGTGACCGAGACGGTCTCCCGCGGCAAGCACCTGCTCATCCGGACCAAGAACGGCCTCACCGTCCACACCCACCTGCGCATGGACGGCACCTGGCAGGTCCGGCCCGCGGCCGAACCGATCCGGGACAGCCACCGGATCAGGCTGCTGCTCGCCAACGACGACTGGCAGGCCATCGGGTATCAGCTCGGCGTGGTCGAACTGATCCGCACCAGCGAGGAGTCACAGGTCACCGGCCACCTGGGCCCCGATCTACTCGGGCCGGACTGGGACCGCACCGAGGCAGTGCGGCGGCTGAGCGCCGAACCGGACCGCCCCATCGGCGAAGCGCTGCTTGACCAGCGGAACCTGGCCGGCATCGGCAACGTGTACAAGGCCGAAGTGCTGTTCCTGAGCGGCCTCAGCCCGTGGCAGCCGGTGGGCGGCATATCCGACGTCGGCGCGGTGGCCGACCTGGCCAAGCGGCTGCTCGAGGCGAACAAGGAACGCCACGGCCACGTCACCACCGGCAGCCTGCGGCGGGGCGAGGAGCACTGGGTCTACGGCCGCCGGGGCCGGCCGTGCCGCCGGTGCGGCACGCCCATCCGTTCGGCCGGACAGCAGGACCGGATCACCTTCTGGTGCCCGTCCTGCCAGCCCGGCTGAATCCGCGGCGCCGACGGTGACTGCGGGCACGGACCCTCGCCGCGGTCCGCAGCGACGGTTACGTTAGGTCTGATAGCTGAGCGTGGCCATCATGCCGCCCTGCGGGGCATGGTAGAGGTTGTGGCAGTGCGTCATCCACTGGCCGGGGTTGCTGGCGTCGAGGTCACAGCTCACCTGCTGGCCGGGCCGCACGATCACCGTGTCCTTGCGCGGCCCGCCCTGATTGACCTGGAATGTATGCCCGTGGATGTGCATGGGGTGATACATGGTGGTGGCGTTGGCGAAGATCACCCGGACCCGCTGACCCTCGCCCATGAGAAACCGCAGCGCATCCGGCCGGGACATGTCGAAGGCCTGGCCGTTGATGCCCCAGTCGTAGCGGGACATCCCGCCGGTGAGCTGCAGCCGGTGGATCACGTCCGGCTGCCTGTCCGGCAACTTTACTGAGGCCGCGGGGCGCAGCACGGCGTAGTGCGCCAGCGCCCCGTTCAATTCCCTCGGCCGGACAGCGGCGGCCGGCCGATCCCCCCGCCCGGTGCGGACCAGGGCCAGCGCGGTGGAGTTTTTCCCCTCGGCCAGCGCAGTCAGCGGGAACACGCCATCGGCCAGGGTGACCTGCACGTCGTAGCGTTCCCCCATCCCGATAAGCAGCGCATCCGCGACCACCGGGGCAACGGGATAACCATCGGTATGGGTGACGGTCAGCGCGTGCCCGCCCAGGGCGACGCGGAAGGCGGTGTCGGCGCCAGCATTGATGAACCGGATCCGCGCCCGCTGCCCAGCACGGGCGGCAAACGTACGGGGCGCGGTGCGGACGCGGCCGTTGATCAGGTAGTAGGGGTACCGGACATCGCCGGCGTCGCCGCCGAGCAGCGGGCTGCGGGCACCGGACAGCACCGGGCTTGGCCCGCTGGGCGCGGCCGATCCCATCGACGATGCGGGAGTGGCACCGGGCCCGCCGCTCATCCCGCTCATGGACGGAGACGGGGAGGCGGCCGGCATGCTCATGCCGCTCATGCTGCTCATGACAGGCGATGGGGACGCCGCTGCCATGCCCATGCCGCCCATACCGTGGCGCAGGGCGGCCAGGACCTGATCAGGGGTGTAACCCGTGCCGTCGATCCAGTCATCCAGGACCACGGTCCAGTCATGGTCGTAGGCGGCAGGCTCGGCCGGATCCTCCACGATCAGCGGCCCGTACAGGCCCCGGTCGAGCTGGACGCCGACATGGGGGTGATACCAGTAGGTGCCGGGATCGGCGACCGCGAACCGGTAGGTGAACTCCCGGCCCGCCGGCACGGGGGCCTGGGTCATGCCCGGCACGCCGTCCATGTTGTTGCGGATCGCCACGCCGTGCCAGTGCACGGTCGTCTCGGCCGGAAGCTGGTTGACCAGCAGGGCCTGGATGACGTCGCCCTTGCGCACCCGGATTTCCGGACCCGGAATCTGACCGCCGTAACTCCAGGTCGGCACGACTAGGCCGCCGAGGTCTACCTGCCCGGCCACAGGGGCCACGCCGGCCAGCACAGTGCCGCCGGCGGCGTGCCGGGCCGCCTCGGCGGCGGCGACCCGAGGACTACCGGGCCCGATCAGGTCATGCCGGGCGGGCGACGCGGCCGGCCTGGCCGTGCACCCGCTGACACCGCCCAAGGCCCCCAGGGCGGCTACGGCCAGCCCGGATCGAAGAACCGCGCGGCGGTCAGTCTGGCTCACTGGCGAGATCACCTCGTAGGGGACAGGGCCCAATGGCGGTTGGGGAAGTTAGGACATGGCACCGGACGCCCGCCTGGCCGATCCGGGAAACCTGAAGGGGTCACTTAGCCTAGCTGAACCTGGGGCCAGGCCCGATCCGGATCCGGAGGCCCCGCGCCTGGCCCGCTCAGCGACCAGTCCTCAATCCTGGCTAGCTGCACGATGAGGGCCAGCAGCCGGTTTCCCGGGCCGCGCGGCCCGGCGTGGCGCGGGATATAGGCGCTGCGAATGCCCATGACGTAGATCAGGCTGCCGGATGGCCGGGTAGCTCCACATGATTGTGCCAGAACTGACTTCCTCTCGCGCCTGAAGGCGGGAGATTCCTGCCATGCCGCATCACGCGGCACGTGGGAGGGTTCCTGCTTCGCCGTGCTGCGCGGGGACGGTTCTCGGTCTTACCTGCGCTCCACAGGCCGCCAGCCCGCCAGCCCGCCGGCCCTGGCGCCGCAAGCCGAGCACACCTGGGAGGTGGGCTCGAACCAGCCGATGCGGCGAAAGCGTGGCCAACACGGATCAACGGACCAGCGCTAGTCCAAGGTGGAGAACGGGCAGGTCGCCGACGCGGCCGACCGCCGGCCATCGCAGCGGGATCAGGCCGTCACCGCTGATGCGATGGCCGGGCCGGCCGGCCGGATGATGTGCAGATTCCGGACGTACGCGTACCCGATCTTGATCGGCTATCGGATCGGCCGGTAGGTCGTGATCAGTGTGCCACTGCTGGTCGGCTGGGCTTCGACCAGTTCGAACTTGGTCAGCGCGGCGTCGTCGGCGAACAGCCGCTTGCGGCCTCCGCCGGCGACGACCGGGCTGATCATCAGGGTGAGCTCGTCGAGTAGCCCCTGGTCGATCAGCGACCGGACCAGCGACGGGCTGCCGGCAGTACCGATCGTCCCGCCGTCCTGCTGGCGCAGCTCCGCGACGAAGTCGGCCACCGAGCCCTTGATCAGCGTGCTGTTGGACCACTGGTCGACGGAGTCGAGAGTACTGGAGGCGACGTACTTCGGCGTGCTGTTGATCCAGCTTGCGAACGGCTCGTCGGTCGACGTCGGCCAGTACTGGGCCCATTCGGTGAACGTCACCCGGCCGAGCAGCACGGCGTCCTGCTCGTCGAGCATGCGCGACAACACCGCGCCCATCTCCTCGTCGAAGCTGGGCTGCCACTCATTGGGCGCCTCAACCACACCGTCGAGCGAGCTGAACAGCCCCGCGTATACCTTGCGCATGTGATGAATCCCCTCTTGTCGATCGTCGAAACTAATCGCGGTGCCGTCCGAGGAGTGAACCGTGCCCATCGTCGACGGGCTGTCCGATGCCGTCGCCAGCACGCTGCAGGACGCACAGGACGCGCAGGACGTGCGCAAAGCCCTCCGCGACCTCGCAGACGGCTTCCTGCGCGGCCTGCTGCAGCCCGACGTTCTAAGGTTGCGCCGGCTCGTGATCGCCGAAGCCGACCGCTTCCCCGACGTCGGAAGAGCCTGGTTCGACCGCGGCTTCGACCGCGCCTTGGTGATCTTGGGCGAAGCAATGCGACGCCTCGCCGACCGCGGCCTCCTGCATAACCTCAGCGACCCGACACTGGCTGCCTACCAGTTCGCCGGACTCATCATGTACCAGCCAATGAACCAGGTCATGTTCGCCGGGACAGACGCACTCCCGCCCGCCGACAAGCTCAACCGCATCGCAGACTCGGCAGTGGAGATGTTCCTCGCCACCTACGGATAAGAACCGCAGCCACGCGAAAGGCCCCCACCATCCGGGGAGGGGTTGGCCTGTACATCCTGCAGGCCGCGATAGCCTAACTGGTGCAGCAGAACCGCCCCGTCGGAGGCGGCCGCGCCCGTCCGCCCTCGTCACCGGCCTGAAGGCCGGCGCAGTGGAAGTCGCCGCTGATGACGCGACCGTCCGCCGCAAGCACCGGCTCACCCTGGCGGGTGCCTTGCTGGCCGTAGCTTCGGCCGGGGTCCCCGCCGGAGCCCTCGGCGCGGGCGGAACAACCGCGGCACAGCGCATTCAGCGTCTTATCGACCCGCCGCCCCCGCCCAGCAGGACACGGCGGGCCGTCACTTCCGCCGCCTCGATCACCGCCTCCGCCTTGGTCTTCGCCACGCCCGTCCTCACGCTGCTGATCATCACCCGCTGCCCACCGGGCCATTACGACATCAACTGGTGACCTGGGGCCGGTCAAGCCCCGGGCTTGATGTGGCCCTGACAGTGAAGCCGTGCATCTGGCCGCGCAGGCCTGGTTGCTGTGGAAACTGGTCGCACGCGCCAGCTCAGAAGCACACGTGCTTGAACGCCGTGGCGCCAGGGCGCAGCCGGAACTGCACCTGGTGGCCGACTCGGTCGCGGAACACCGCCTCGGCTGGCGACAGCAGCATCATCGTGCCCTGCTCGTACGGGTTTCCCCAGCCGGGTGGCGGGTTGCCCTGCCCATCGCTGAGCGGGTGCACGGCCTCGAAGTAGCGGTTACCGATGCGCGCCTCGTCGATACCGCAGTGCGTGTACAGCTGGTAAGGCTGCGGCGACCCCGGGCCGCTGCCGCACGCGGCGAGAACGAGAGCCACGACGGCGCCGGCCACCGGCGCTCCACCCCACCGCGAGACGTGCGGCATCGCTCACTCCATGTCTGCGTTATGCGTGTGCGTTAGTCCAGTCACTTCGCCGCGGCCGTGCGGCCCGGGGTTCCGGCGGCGGCTGTTCCTCGTGATTGTGCGGGCACGCTGCCCGGATGCCACGGCACCTGTGGGCGGCGCCGCCCGCCGCCCACGCCGCGGTCCGGCTTGTCGTGCCAGCTTGATCACGTAGCGCGTTCCGTGATCAATGGTTGCTTGTCCTGATCTGCCGTCTGCATCGCTTTCCGGAAGGCAACTCCAACCTCGTCGGCGACGCTGTACGCCCGGCAAGCCCGGGCGGCCATGACGCCCGGCAGAACGGAGTGCACGCCGACGGCCTGCGGAGACGGCGGCCTGACAGGAACCGGTCCCGCAGATCCGGTTCCCGCCGGCGCGGGCGGGTGCTCTACGCGCAGAGCCGCTCTGCGGGGCGTGGTAGAGGTTGTGGCAGTGTGTCATCCACTGGCCGGGGTTGCTGGCGTCGAAGTCACAGGTCACCTGCTGACCGGACCGCACGATCACCGTGTCCTTGCCCGGCCCGGCCTGGTTGATCGCGGTCTGCGCACCGGGCATCGTGGGCGGCCTCGGCACTTGCCAGCGCGGTTATCGAAGCAGCGTTCCGGTCAGCAGCGGCAGGACGGCGCCGGCGGCGATCCCGAGGGCGAGCGATATGGTGCCGGCGGCGTAGGCGGTGGCGGCGGCCCAGGTGCCGGCGGCGAGGAGCGGGTCCGGCTGGCTGTCTGCGGGGGGGCGCAGGAATGCGGGGGCGAGCCAGCGCAGGTAGTAGTACAGGGACGCGATGGTGTTGGCGACGGCGAGGGCGGCGAGCCAGGCGTAGCCGCCGTCGATGGTGGCGGTGAAGATCTCGAGCTTGCCGACGAACACGCCGGCGGGCGGGGTGCCGACCAGGCCGAGCAGGCAGATGACCAGGACGCCGGCTAGGGCGGGGTGGCGGCGGGCCAGGCCGCGGTAGCTGGCGAGAGTGGCGGCGTGCGGCAGTTCGGCGACGACGGCGAACGCGCCGAGGTTGGTGGCCGCGTAGGCGGCGAGGTAGAACAGCAGCGACCTGGCGGCCAGGGTGCTGCGGGAGGCGACGGCGACGGCCATCAGCAGGTAGCCGGCCTGGCTGATGGTGGAGTAGGCGAGGAGCCGTTTGACCGAGGTCTGGAAGAACGCGGCGAGGTTGCCCAGCGTCATGGTGGCGGCGGCGAGGACCGCGATGAGCAGCGGCCAGTCCACGGCGGCGGCGGGGATCGCGGTGGTCAGGAGCCGCAACAGCGCCGCGAAGGCCCCGATCTTGGGCACGGTGGTGACGAACGCGGCGACGGGCGCGGAGGTGCCGTCGGTGACGTCGGGTACCCAGAAGTGGGCTGGCACGGCGCCGGCCTTGAACAGCAGCCCGGCGAGCACCGCGACGAGGCCTGCCGCGACGATGCCGTGCGGCGCGCGGGTGAGCGCGGCGTGCAGGAGGGGGTAGCTGGTGGTGCGGCCAGCGCCGTCGAGCAGGGTGATGCCGGCGAGCATGAACACGCCGAGCAGCGCGCCGAGCAGGTAGTACTTCAGCGCTGCCTCGGTGCCCGGGGCGTCCTTGCGGAATCCGGCCAGGGCGTAGCCGGGGATGGAGGCGAGCAGGTAGCCGGCGAACAGCAGCAGCAGGTCGTTCGCGCCGGCCAGCATGATGGTGCCGAGCGCGGCGAGCTGCAGCAGCACGTAGAACTCGGTTTCCCGGGGATGCCGGCCGATGGCGCCGGCGGACAGGCAGAGCACCAGGAGGGTGGCGGCGAGCACGACGACGCGGACGGTGCTGGTGGCGGTGTCGATCGCGTAGCTGGTGCCGAAGTCGGTGGTGGCGGCGTGCGTGGCGGCCAGGCCCGCGGCGGCCAGGCCGGCCAGGCAGGCGGCCGCGGCCAGGGCGCGGATGATCCATTGCCGGTGGCGGGGCAGCCAGGAGCCGGCTAGCAGCCCGGCCACGGCGCTGGCCGCCAGCGCGATCTCGGGGGCGAGCGGGCCGAGCTGCTGGTTCACCGTGCCACCAGGTGGGTGAGCGTACGGGCGGCGGGCTCGATGAGGTCCAGGAGGAACCGGGGCAGGATCCCGATGATCACCGCCAGCACGAGCAGCGGCACGATGCCGGCCGTCTCGGCAGGGGTCAGGTCGCGCAGCGCCGCCGGGGTGCCGGGGCCGCCGGGAACGCGCAGCGGGCCGGTAAAGATGCGCTGCAGTGCCCGCAGAAACAGCGCGGCGGTGATCAAGATGCCGGTGACGGCGATCGCGGTGGCGACAGCGGCGGTCGCGAGGCTGCCGGTGAAGATCTGGAACTCGGCGATGAACCCGGAGAGGCCGGGCAGGCCGAGGCTGCCGAACGCGGCGACCGCGGTCACCCCGGCGAACGCCGGCGCCGGGCCGGCCAGGCCGGAGTAGGCGGCCATGTCGTAGGTGCCGCCCCGGTCGTACAGGACGCCGGACAGCAGGAACAGCGCTCCGGTGAGCAGCCCGTGGCTGACCATCTGCGTCACCGCGCCGGTCACCGCGAGCGAGCGGGCCTGCGCGGCGCCGGGGGCGAGGATCCCGGCGGCGCCGACGGCGAGGATGATATAGCCCATGTGGTTGACGCTGGTGTAGGCGATCATCCGCTTGAAGCTGGCCTGCGCGAGCGCGACCAGCGCCCCGTAGATCACCGAGACGACCCCCACGACGACGAAGGCGGCCGCATAGCGGCGCCAGGTGCCGGGGAGCATCGGCATCGCGATCCGGACGAACCCGTACGTGCCCATCTTCAGCAGCACCCCGGCCAGGATCGCCGATCCGGCGGCCGGCGCCTCGGTGTGCGCGGGCGGCAGCCAGGTGTGGAACGGCACCACCGGGGTCTTGATCGCCAGCCCGACCGCGACCGCGAGCAGCACCAGCCCGCCGTAGCCGCCGCGCCCGGCGAGCGGGTTCGCGCGGATCAAGGTGACCATGTCGAAGGTGTGCGGGCGGACGGCGAGGTACAGGCCGATGAAGCCGAGCAGCAGCGCGAGGGACCCGGTGAAGGTGTACAGGAAGAACTTCACAGCCGCCGCGCGCGCCTGCGGCCCGTGACCCCAGCCGGCGATGATGAAGAACATGCCGACGATCGACAGGTCGAAGTACACGAAGAAGAGGATCAGGTCGAGGGCGGTGAACAGGCCGAGGCTCACGGCCTGCAGGAACAGGAACAGGCAGACGTAGCTCTTCACCCGCCGGGTCTCGCGCAGCGAGTAGACGGCGACGGCCAGGAACAGCACGGCGGTCAGGGCGAGCAGCGGCAGCGACAGCCCGTCCACGCCGACGTGGTAGCCGACCCCGGCACTGGGGATCCACGTGACGTCCTCGGTCCAGGCGAACCCGCCGTGGTAGCCGGCCCAGGCGGCGATGACGAGCGCCAGGTCCGCGGCGCTGACCCCGGCCCACACCCACAGGAACAGGCCGCGGGGCGCCTGCCGCGGGACGGCGAGCAGCGCGGCCGCGGCCAGCGCCGGCAGGAACACGATGGCGGACAGCACCGGCTACCTCACGAAGATCAAGACGAGCGCGAGCACCGCGAACGCGACGGCGGCCTGCGCGTAGTAGGCGTACACCTGCCCGGTCTGCGGCCGGCGGGCGAGCTCCCCGAGCCGCCGCGCCCCGGCCGCGACCGCGCGGACGACCTCGTCGATGCCGCCGTCGTCGAACCGCGCCGCGGACCGCCCGAGCGCGGCGACGCCGTGGGCCAGCTGATGCACGGCGCGGTCGAGGACCTGGTCGTCGAACCTGGCGAGGAATCCGGCGAGGACGAGGACAGGACGGGCGATGAGCAGGACCGCGGCCCGCTCCAGATCGAGCCATCGCGCCAGCCATCCCGTGACCGCCGTCGGGACACCGATCCCCGCGGCGCCCCGCCACCACGCCAGGGCACTGGCCGCGATAGCGAGCAGCGCGGAGAGCGCCAGCTGCCACCAGGCGGCCGACGGTTCCCCCGCCGCGCCGAGCACCCGGCTGAGCGGCCCGGCGACCGCCGGAACGGCCAGCACGCCCAGCGTCGCGGCCGCCACCGCCAGGACGATCAGCGGCGGCGCGGCCACCCGGGAGACGCGGCGGGTGCCGGCGCCTTCGGTGTCGTAGCCGCAGGGTGCGTCGGCCGGCACCGGCTGCCACACGTACCACAGCGCCTTGATGCTGTAGGCGGCCGAGACCACCGCCGCGGCCAGCCCCGTCGCGTACAGGGCGGCGCCCCGGTGCAGCGCGGTGGCGAGCAGCTCGTCCTTGGTCACCCACAGCGACGCCGGCGGCAACCCCGCCAGGGTCAGCGCGCCGACGGTGAACGCCGCGCCCACGACCGGATACTGCCGCGCCGCGCCGTGCAGCGCGCCCAGCTGTTTGGTGCCCAGCGCGGTCAGCCACGCACCCGCGGCGAGGAACAGCAGGCTCTTGGTGGCGGCGTGCGCGACGAGCTGCATCACCCCGCCGGTGACCCCGCCCGCGCCGGCGGCGAGCACCATGAACCCGATCTGCGCGCACGTCGAGGCGGCCAGCAGCAGCTTCAGGTCGGTCTGGGCGACTGCGACCAGTCCGAGCGCCAGCGCGGTGGCCGCGCCCGTCCAGGCGACCGCCGGCTCTCCCCACCCGGAGGCGGCCAGCAGCGCCTGGGTGCGCAGCAGCAGGTACGCGCCGGCGGCGACCATGGTGGCCGAGTGCAGCAGCGCCGAGACTGGGCTCGGGCCTTCCATCGCCCGCGACAGCCAGAACGAGAGCGGCAGCTGCGCCGATTTTCCGAGCGCGGCCAGCACCACCCCGACGGTGACGACGTCCAGCCACGGCGGCGACGTGCGGGGCAGGCCGGCCAGCGCCAGGCCGCTGACCCCGCCCGCCGCGGCGGCGCCGGCCGCCACGTAAAGGCCGAGATCCGCCGCCCGCGTGGTCAAGAACGCGATACTGGCCGCGGTGACCCGGCGCGGCTCCCGCCACCAGTAGCCGATCAGCGCGTAGCTGGTGGCACCCATCATCTCCCAGCCCATCAGCAGCAGCGCCAGCGTGGTCGCGGTCACGGTGACGAGCATCGCGCCGGCGAAGATCAGCATCAGCCCGAAGAACCGGCCCCGGTTCTCGCCCGGGCCGAACTCGCCGACGGCGAACACCAGCACGGCCAGCGTGACCGCGGCCACCGTGATGACCAGCACGGCAGACATCCCGTCCACGCGCACCCCGGCCGGGATCCCGGCGAACAGCGGCGCGGACGCCGACGGCCGCGCCGCCGCGGCCGCGCACGCCAGGACCAGGGTGACGGCACCGGCCGCGGCGCCGGCCCACGGCGCGGCCGCGTTCACCCGCTTGCCCGCGACGGCCAGCGCCGCCCCGCCGGCCAGCGGCACCGCGGGCAGCAGCCAGGCCAGCCAGGGCAGGCTGCTCATCGCTTCAGGTCCGCGGCCATGTCGGTCATGTCGACATCACGGGCCCGGAAGATCGCGGTGGCGGCGGCGAACCCCGTCGCCATCTCCACCGCCATCGCCACCACCGCGACCACCACGATCACCTGGCCGTCCCCCGCGGGCGCCACGTAGTGCCAGAACGCGGCCGCGGCCACGATCACCCCGTTCAGCATCAACTCCAGCCCCATCATGATCATCACGATCGACTGCTGGGACAGCGCCCCGTACAGGCCGACGGCGAACAGGCCGGCCGCGAGCAGGAGGAACAGTTGCAGGCTCACCGGCCCACCCTTCCCTGACCCGGGTCGGCCGCCGGCCGCCCCTTCAGGTCATCACCGAACCGGTCGTAACGGCCCCGGTGGGTGGCGAGCACGACCGCCGCGACCATCGTGGCGAACAGGACGAAGCCGAGCGTGACCATGGTGAGCATCTGCGGGCCCATCAGTGCCGCGCCGAGCTGGAACGTGGGGTCAGCGGGCCGGGCGCCGGCCCGCCGCGGCCACGGCACCGCGAAGATCCCGGCGCCGAGCAGCAGGAACGAGGTGACGCTGATAGCCAGCGCGCCGCGCCTGTTGTGGACCATCGCCATCGGCACCAGCCCGGCCGGGTTCATCATGTAGGCGATCATGAACACGGCCATGATGATCATCTCCATGACCATCATCAGGATCACGACTACGCCGAGGTAGCCCAGGCCGAGCGAGACGAGCAGACCGCCGGCGGCCAGGAACGACACCAGCAGCGCGATGGTGGCCCGGGCCATCGAGCCGAACCTGAACACCATAAACCCGCTCGCGGCGGCGAGCGGGGCGAGCACCCAGAACACCACGGTCGTCATGACGGCTCCTAACGGGTGAGGTCAACCAGGGCCGGGACGAGCGCCTGGCCGATGGTCAGCGGGATCAGCACGACCCAGGCCAGCTCGGCATACCGGTCGGCCCGCAGGACCGGCAGCCGGCGGCGGGCCCAGACCAGCAGCGCGAGCACGGCGAGGGTCTTCACCGCCGACCAGGCCCAGGCGGCCAGCACCGGCCCGGCGCCGCCGCCGAGGAACAGCGGCACCGCCATCCCCGCGCCGGCCGTGAGCAGCAGCCACCGGCCCGCCTCCAGGGCCAGCCGGTCCGCCCCGGACAGTTCGGCCAGCACGCCGCCGGCCAGGTCGCGCCCGGCCGGGTAGGCAAACGGGCCGAGGAAGCTGAACGCGCACACGCTGACCAGGTAGACGAGGAACGCGGCCGGCATCCAGACGGCGAACCACAGGTGCGACTGGGCGGCGACGATATCGGCGACGTTCAGCGACTGCGCTCCGGCAGCCGCCGCGATCAGGGCGAACATGAGAGGCAGCTCGTAGGCCAGCCCCTGGGCGACGAACCGGTACCCGCCGACCAGGCTCAGCGCCGAGTTGGCCCCCCAGCCGGCCATCCACAGCCCGGCCCAGGTGAGCACCTCCATCGCGTTGAACCACACCACGCCGACGCTCATCCGGCTCGCCGTCACCTCCCCGAACGGGATGACCAGCGCCGCGAGCACCCCGGCGGCCGGAACGGTCAGCACCCCCAGGCGCCACAGCAGCGCGTCGGGCGCCAGCGTGGTGCGGCGCTGGCCGGCCAGCAGCCGCGGCACCTCGGCCAGCGATCCCGCCGCCACCGCGGCCCGCAGCGGCCGGCCCGCGGCGCGGGCGGCCAGCAGCGCGTCGGCCGTCACCGCAGTGGCCGCGAAAGCGACCAGCACCGCCGGGACGACGAGCACCGACCACAGCGGTGCGCTAGTGACCATGGCCAGCCGGCGCCCGGGCGGGAAGCTCGTCAAGATCCGGATCCAGGCTCGCGATGATGAGCCGGGCCGCCGCTAGCTCGGCGCCGTCCAGCACGCGGGGCAGCGCGGCCAGCAACGCCGCCGCCGCCCGGGTGTCATCCAAAGGCTCCGTCCCGGCCGCGCCCAGGGGCGAGCCGTCATCGACCGCGGCGGCAGCATCGTCCAGCTCAGCGCACCAGCGGCGGTAGCGGGCCGTGACATCCCCGGCGGCGCGCGCCGAGGGTCCGCCCACCCCGGCCGCCGGGTCATCGGGCAACAGCACGCCCAGGCCGCGGGTCAGCCAGGCGAGCGTGCGGGAACGGGCGACGCGGCGGGCGAACCGGTGCACACCCGGCCGCAGCCGCGAGCCCGGGACGCCACCCAGGGCGTCGTCACGGAGCCGGCGGGCTGCCATGGCGGCGTCTTCCCAGCCCGCCACGGCGAGGAAGCGGCCCAGGCTGTCCAGGTCCGCGGCGGCGCGGCGGCACGCCGCCTCCCCGGTCGTGACCGGCTCACCCGCCGCCGCGCGGCGCCACGGCTCAGTCCAGAACGACCCGCCCCCGCCCGGACCCAGAGCCTGCACCTCGGCGTGCTGGACGACATCGCCTTGCAGCGTCAGACGCACGACGAGCCCGGCCGGCCAGTCCGGCAGCACCGGGCCGAGCGGCACGTGCAACTGGTCCAGCCTGAGCCCGTCACGGTCGGCGCCCCGGCCAGCCATCGGCAGCCCGGCCGGCATCGCCCTACCGCCCATCCCCATGCCGCCCGTCCCCATGCCGCCCATCCCCATGCCGCCCATGTCCATGCCGCCCATGTCCATTCCGCCCATGTCATGGCCGTGATGAGCTCCGCCGCCCATCTCGCCCGCGTCCCCGGCACCCATCTCGTGAGCGTGATGGCCCCGGTCCCGGCTGACCGGCTCATGACCGCCCGCGCCGTCCTCACCGCTCTGGGGCGCATCGCGGCCGCTACCCGCCGACGCGGCCAGCGCCTGCTGCCCGGACCGGTCGCCGAGCCGGGCCCTGGCCGCCTCCAGCCCCGCCGCCACCTGGCCCGGGCGGGCGGCGTGCGCCCGGGCGCGAGGCGCGGGCATCGCCCGCCAGGCTGCATCCAGCACCCCGGCAAAGGGCGCGGCGGGATCTCCGGCGACGAGCAGGACGTCCGCGTCAGCCGGCGTCATCGCGGCCGGCCAGCCGCGGCGGCGCAACTCCTGCTCGGCCGCCAGCCGGACGGCCGTGCCGCCCGGCATCGTGACCGTCAGCACGTGCGGACGGGCCGCCCCAGCCCGCAGCAGCGCCCTGGTCAGGTCCACCACAGGGCGCCTTCCCGCCACGCGTAGGCCACCCCGGCCAGCAGCACTCCCAGGAACGTGAACATCTCGATCACCGCGCTGGGACCCACGGCCGAGATGACCAGCGTCCACGGGTACATGAAGATCATCTCCATGTCGAAGGCGAGGAACAGCATCGTGATCGCATACCAGCGCACGTGGTAGCGGCTCATCGCGTGCTCCGCCGCCGGCAGCCCCCCGCTGAACGGCATCGCGGGTAGCGCCGGCCGGGCGACCGCCAGCAGCTGCGCCGCAGCGCAGAGCCCGGCGAGGACGAGCACCACCAGCCCCAGCAGCGCCAGCGCCGCCGCAAACCCGGTCACCGCAGGCCGTCCGAGCCGAGCCGCGCCGCCAGCCGCCTCAGTATCAGGACGCAGTCGTCCGGCAGTCGCGCCGGAAACCCATCCGTGAGCCGGTAGTACCCCACCCTGGCCTCCTTCCGGAATGAGACCTGGCCCGCCGTCCGCCGCATCTGGGTGCATGACCCACCGCGTCGTCAGTGGCTCCCGCCGCCATCGCCAGGACACCGATGCCCGCACACGCCCCGGGCCACTCGCTCTGGGTCGGGTAGATGATCATAGGCGCTGACTTCTCCGCCCACGCTGCCTCATTCCGCCATGCCACGCCATACTTCCACACGTCCGGACACACGGGAACGCGCATGAAATCAGCGGCCGACCCCGCTGCCGTGGCGGGCATGAGGCCACGCGCTGACTAATACCCTGCCGGGGTATGGTAGCAACATGCATCATGGTTGAGTGGCAACGGCGGGAGGGCGACGTGTACGGATACACCCCGAACAAGGAGGAGTACCTGCGGCGGCTGCGCCGGATCGAGGGGCAGGTGCGTGGGCTGCAGCGGATGGTCGAGGAGGAAAAGTACTGCATCGACATCCTCACCCAGGTCTCCGCGGCGACCAGGGCACTGCAGTCGGTGGCGCTGGGCCTGATGGAGGATCACCTGGGCCACTGCGTCACCCAGACTGCCGCCGAAGGCGGCGACACGGCGGCCGCGAATGTCCGTGAGGCGTCCGACGCGATCGCCCGCCTGGTGCGGTCCTGATAAAGACTCGGCGGGAGGCAAGACGATGACATCAGCGACCTACCGGGTCACCGGGATGACCTGCGAGCACTGCATGCACGCGGTCACCGAAGAGCTGAAGAACATCGGCGGGGTCACTGGCTCCGGGCTGCCCCGCCTACCGTCCAGCACTTCGTAAGTACCCAGGGCCTGGGCGTCTCGGGCGTCGTGGACGGGCATGCCGTGAGGGTCGGCCGGCCGGACTGGATGGAATCCGAGTGGGCGCTGGCAGTTCCGGCGTCACTCGCCGCCCAGGCTGTCGCGGCCGAGGAGGCCGGGCACACGGTCGTGTTCGCCGGCTGGGACGGTCAGATCCGCGGCGTGCTTGTGGTCGGCGACACCATCAAGCCCACCTCTGCGGCGGCGATCACCCGGCTGCGCGGCATGGCGCTGCGGCCGGTGCTGCTGACCGGCGACAACGAGCGCGCCGCCCGCGTTGTGGCCGCCACGGTGGGCATCGGCGAGGTGATCGCCGGGGTGCTGCCGGCCGGCAAGGTCGACGCCGTCAAGAAGCTGCAGGACGCCGGCCGGGTGGTGGCGATGGCCGGCGACGGGGTCAACGACGCCGCCGCGCTGGCCCAGGCCGACCTGGGCCTGGCGATGGGCACCGGCACCGACGCGGCGATCGAGGCGGCCGACCTCACCCTGATCTGCGGCGACGTGCTCGCCGTGCCGGACGCGATCGCCCTGTCCCGCCGGACACTGGCCACGATCAAGGGCAACCTGTTCTGGGCGTTCGGCTACAACGCCGCCGCTATCCCGCTTGCTGCGCTTGGGTCCTCAACCCGCTCATCGCCGCTGCCGCGATGGCGTTCAGCTCCGTGTTCGTCGTGTCCAACAGCCTGCGCCTGCGGCGCTTCCGGCCCGTGTCGGCCAGCACGGGCAGCTCCCGCTGACCGGCAACGGCCGACCGTCGCTCAGTCGCCTCCCCGGGCCAGGCGGACGTCATCGTCGAGGTTGGAGTTGCCCTCGAGGAACCGGATGTCGGCGACCTCGCCGGCGTGCGGCCCGGTGTAGCGCAGGATGTACAGGCCATTGCGGATGTCGATGACGTAAATCAGGCCGTCGCGGATGATGGGATAGCTCCACATGGTGACCTTGTTCGGGCCGCGGTTGAGCGCCGGGTCCTCGGTCGCGACCGTGGCGAGCGGGACGGGTGAGTACCAGCCGGCTGCTGCGGGTCAGCGGGATCGGCGATGTCGATGGCCTGCAGGCCGCCGGAGTGCCAGTCGATGAAGGCCAGGTCGGGCAGCATGGTCGGATTGTGCGAGGAGTAGCTGGTGAACTGCTCCGTGAGCGGGTCGTCGGCGGGGTTGGCGCCGAACGATTGCTCATCCTGCGGGATCTTGTACTCGCCCACGATGACCGGATGGGCCGGGTCGGCGACGCTGATCAGCCCGGACCAGCCCCACGGGCAGCCGAAGGTCGGGTCGGTGAACGTCCCGTAGATCTCATCGGTGGTCAGCACGTAGGGCCGGCCGGGGACGGGCACCGACGAGTGGCCCTCAGGGCACGCCTTCAGGCAGCCGGGGAATGGGTTGCCCCAGACCGGCCGGTCCGCCGGGCTGGTAATCAGGTCGTTGCTGAGGTTGATGACCTTCCCCGGTGAGATGTCGCTGGCCACGGCGCTGGTGTCCAGCACCAGCATCTCGCCGCCTTCCATCGACAGGTAGGTACGGGTGCCGACCGCGGTGGGCGCCATCGAGTGGATGTACAGGTCGTTCTGGAAAAATGTCTCGCTGCCGCCGTTGGGGTACAGCCCATTCCAGTTGCCCTCGGCGACCTCGGTCACCGGCCCGCCGTCGGCGACCTTGCTGATGTCGACGATCATCATGTTCGGCACCGCGGGATTCGAGGTCAGTTCCGGCGTGGAGATCCACAGCAGCGCCCGGCCCGGCCGCCTCGGGTCCTGCCACAAGTACATCTCGTGCGGCTTGACCGCGAGCCCGGCCGCCGAGGTGGGCACGTAGGTGGAGATGAACCGCGGGTGCACCGGGTCGGCCAGGCTGTAGAACGCCAGGTCGTACGGGAACTGCCCCTCGGTGCCCGCGATGCAGGTGTGGATCACCGAGCTGCACCGGAAGTTCATCACGACCAGCAGCTTCTCGCGCGGCCACACCCGCAGCTCGCGGGACGTGATGCCCGGGAGCCCCTCATACGGCGGGCCGATCTCCCCCACCACGTGGGGGTGCGCCGGATCGGCCACATCCTCGATCAGCACCCCCGGATGCGGATGCGGGCAGTTCGCTCCGGGACCCCGCGGGTCACCCACCCCGCAGGTGGACGACCCCGTCGGTCCGGTTTCCGATATACACGAAGTGCCGGTAGATGGTCAGTGCCGCGTTCATTCCCCGGCCGAACAGGCTGGCATGCCCCACCAGCTGGAAATTCTTCCATGTCCCCGGCGTGCCACCACCCGGGCCGACCGTCACGCTGCCCGGCTGTGCCGTCACCCCGCCCGACGCCCCCGCCACTGGCACCGCCGCCAGGCCTGCCGAAGCTAGCACCGAAACCAGCACTGCACGCCACCTCATGCTCATCACCTCGTTGTGGCGAGGAATCGGGTTGGCCACACGGTAACCCCTTCTCCCCCAGCAGAAAAGTGGCAAGATGCGCAGAACCTGTCCGCCGGGACAGAAGTGACTTCCCATCATTCCGAACCAACCGTGGCTACCGCCTTCCTCGCATGACAGCCCCCGCGAGATCTTCGGCCAGAGTGCGCAACCGTGCTGAGCGAAATCGATAGCGGAATCCGTGCGCCTTGGCCGCGAACTGATGCGACCGTAATAAATCCGTGATACTTGCGCGAACCGGTTGAACCGCTGCGTTCCGCTTCACTACCGTGATGTCAGCTTTCCGGCCGGGTCAGAACGCAGCCGCCGCCGTAGTGGCGGTGACCGGCAGTTGCCGGGCCCGCGTACGCCGGAGGGTGGGAGAAGGAGCGTGGCCGACACGTGAGTATGCGCCTTGGTGCTGGAGAGTCCCGGATTCGCCGCGGTGTCGCGATCGCGACCGGGCTAGTTGCGGTCGGCGGGCTTGCGGTCTTCGCCTCTGGCGCCGTGGCTGCTCCGCAACCGACCGTTGACCAGGTGCAGGCCCGGATCAACCAGCTCACGTCGCAGTTCGACAAGGCCAGCCAGCAGCTCGACCAGGCCAGCCAGCAGCTTTCCGCCGCCCAGTCCAGGCTGTCCC
>WNFC01001609.1_pt1 | contig 23925 bp, 19 predicted proteins | sample 5400541 | NCBI WGS metagenome assembly WNFC01 (sample SAMN13153342, study PRJNA577476) | soil metagenome | isolation source: 120 cm saprolite under Douglas fir tree site 2 hole 2 replicate 1 | place: USA:California | collected 2015-04-18
TCCCGCGCGCGGTCCGCAACGTCGCCCATCATTACGATCTCTCGGACCAGCTCTACGAGCTGTTCCTCGACCGCGATCGCCAATATTCCTGCGCATATTTCCGCAGGCCGGAGGACGACCTCGACACCGCGCAGGAGAGCAAGAAGCGGCATATCGCGGCGAAGCTCCTGCTTCAGCCGGGACAGACGGTGCTCGATATCGGCTCGGGCTGGGGCGGCCTCGCGCTGTACCTCGCCGCCGAATGCGGCGCGAATGTCACGGGGCTCACCCTCTCCGAGGAGCAGCACAAGGTGGCCACCCGGCGCGCCGCCGCGGCGGGCCTCAGCGACCGGGTGCGGTTTCATCTGCGCGATTACCGCGAGGAGACCGGCCGCTACGACCGCGTCGTCTCGATCGGCATGTTCGAGCATGTCGGGGTCAACCAGTACCCGGCGTTCTTCCGCGGGCTGAGCGAGATGCTCGCGCCCGACGGGGTGGCGCTGTTGCATTCGATCGGCCGCATGGACGGGCCGGGGACAACCAATCCCTGGCTGCGCAAATACATTTTCCCCGGCGGCTATTCGCCGGCCTTGTCCGAGGTCGTGCCCAAGGTCGAGAGCGCCCGGCTGTGGATCACCGATATCGAGATCCTACGCCTCCATTACGCCGACACGCTGCGCGCCTGGCGCCGTCGCTTCGAGCAGAACCGCGACCGCATCCGCGCGCTCTACGACGAGCGCTTCTGTCGGATGTGGGAAATGTATCTGGTCGGCGCCGAACTCGCCTTCCGCCGCGACTTCTCCCTGGTGTTCCAGATGCAGCTGGCGAAGTCGATTGATACCGTCCCGATGACCCGCGACTACATGCTCGATTGGGAGCGCGTGCACAGCGCGGCGGCCCGCAAGCCCGCCGGCCGCGCCGCCTGATCCCGCCCGCTTATTCCGCAGGGCGGAAAAGCGTAGCGCATTCCGCCAATGTCGTCGAAACCGCGCGGCGGCAAGACGGCGGAAGACGCTTCGCTTTTCCGCCCTACGGCCTCACTCCCTCTCCGCCCCTCGCAGGGAGAGGGTTGGGGTGAAGTGGGGATTCCAGAGCGCTCACCTTGGACCGCGGCCGTCCCGGCCGCATGCCGGCGAGACGCCTGCGGTCCCCTGGATGCCACCTCGCCCTCCCATCGCCGCGCGATGGGCCGCTCTCCCCGTGAAGGGCGGAGAGGGATAAAAATTAGGCGATTCGGGTGCGCCGCATTCGTCCCCGGGTTCCACAGGCTGGGGATCGAATAGCCGCGGCGGTCGCCGGCGCCGTGGTGGTATTCTTCGCCGACATGGAAAGCACACCGATTTCGCGAGTGACGCCGCTACGCGAGCCCGATCTCGACCGGGTGCCGCAACCGCCCTCGAACACGGAGGCCGAGCAGGCGCTGTTGGGGGCGATCCTGATCAACAACACGGCCTATGGCCGGGTCGCCGAGTTTCTCGCGGCCGAGCATTTCGGCAATGCGGTGCACGGCCGGATCTACGCCGCGATCGGCAAGCTCTTGGATCGCGGCCAGATCGCCAACCCGATCACGCTGAAAAACCTGTTCGACCAGGATGGTGCGCTCGCCGAGATCGGCGGCGCGCAATACCTCGCCAAGCTGGCCGAGAGCGCGGTCACGATCATCAATGCCGAGCATTACGGCCGCACGATCCACGACCTCCACCTGCGGCGCGAGCTGATCACGGTCGGCCAGGACGTCGTCACCGACGCGTTCCGCCACGACCTCGACGACCCGGCGGTCGAGCAGATCGAGCGCGCCGAGGCGAAATTGTTCGAGCTGGCGACGGTCGGGCAGGCGGAGGGCGGCTTCCAGCCGTTCACCACGGCGCTGACCACCGCGATCACGCTGGCCCAGGCGGCGTTCAAGCGCGACGGCAAGACGGTTGGCGTGGCGACCGGGTTCACCGACCTCGACAAGAAGCTCGGCGGACTGCATCCCGCCGACCTCATCATCCTCGCCGGGCGCCCGTCGATGGGCAAGACCGCGCTCGCCACCAACATCGCGTTCAGCGCGGCCAAGGCCTATCGCCCGACGTACGGGGTGGACGGCCGCATCGATCTGACCCGGTCGGCCGAGGATGGCGCGGTGATCGGGTTCTTCTCGCTCGAAATGTCGGCCGAGCAGCTCGCCACCCGCATTCTCGCCGAGGAATCCGGTACCTCCTCCGACCGCATCCGCCGCGGCGAGGTGCGCCGCGAGGATTTCGACAAATTCGTCGCGGCGTCGCAGCGCCTCTCTGCCGTGCCACTCTACATCGACGACACGCCGGCGCTGTCGGTCGCCGCGCTGCGCACCCGCGCGCGGCGCTTGAAGCGCCAGCAGGGGCTCGGGCTGATCGTCGTCGATTACCTGCAGTTGCTGCGCCCCTCGGCACAGGCCCGGGCAATGGAAAACCGGGTGCAGGAGGTCTCCGACATCACCCGCGGGCTGAAGGCGATCGCCAAGGAATTGGATGTGCCGGTGCTGGCGTGCGCGCAGCTGTCGCGCGCCGTCGAGCAGCGCGAGGACAAGCGGCCGATGCTCTCCGATCTGCGCGAATCCGGCTCGATCGAGCAGGACGCCGACGTGGTGATGTTCATCTACCGCGAGGAATATTACCTCTCGCGCGGCGAGCCGAGCCGGCGCCCGGAGGAGAGCGACGACAAATTCAACGACCGCTATGACCGCTGGAAAGAACGCTGCGAGACGGCCTACGGCACGGCCGACATCATCATCGCCAAGCAGCGCCACGGACCGATCGGCACGGTCAAGCTGCATTTCGAGGCGGAGACGACCAAGTTCGACAATCTGATCGGCGCCGAGCACCTGCCGACCGATTTTTGACGAGCGCGGCAATGACGGGCGATCGGCACGCAATCGCCATTTCCGTTTACAAACCGGGCCGTCCTTCACCGGCCGGAATCCGAAACTGGCTAAAAGTTACAACTCTTTACCGAGCTGAGGTTCACGGTACATCATAGGGTTACATCGGACCTCCATTCTTTGCGCCATCGTCGAACCCCGCTTAACGGGGGCACGAGGGCAAGGATGAGGTTTCCCGATGAGCGAATTCGCTCGGCTGCTCGAAGTAGAGATCCCGCGGCTTCGGCGCTATGCGCGCGCATTGACGCGCGATGTGACGCGGGCCGACGATCTCGTCCAGAGCTGCCTGACCCGGGCCATCGCCAAGCAGCATCTCTGGCAGCCCGGCACCGATTTGCGGGCCTGGCTGTTTACGATCCTCCACAACCAGCATGTCAATGATGTGCGGCGCTCGGTGCATGAGGGCATCCAGGTCGCCGTCGAGGAAATGGCCCCGGTGCTTATCGCGCACCCCAACGCGCTCGCCGTGCTGCAGCTGCGCGATCTCGAAGCGGCCATCGCCAAACTGCCGCAGGAGCAGCGCCAGGTGATCCTCCTGGTCGGTCTGGAGGGGATGCGTTACGAGGAGGTGGCGCTGATCCTCGGGATCCCTGTCGGGACCGTCCGATCGCGCTTGTCGCGCGGCCGCGAGCAGTTGCGCCGCCTGATGGATATGGGTGACGAGGCCGAGCTCCAAGTGACCGACAGCTTCGAGCCCGACGAGGAGGCCCCGCGCCGTCGTACCACCGCGTATCGCCGAGCCGCCGCACCGCGCCGCGCTGCCTGATTCCCGCAATCCCGGATCGGCGCCCGTGCGTCCTTCGAGACGCGCCCTTCGGGCCTCCTCAGGATGAGGTCTTTCTTAATCCGATCATAAGCTTAACCTCATCCTGAGGAGGCGCGAAGCGCCGTCTCGAAGGACGCCGGATCGCGGTGCAGCGGGTCGCTTGCCGATCCAGGTGTGACACTGAGAACACTTTCTCTGCCGGTTTGGGCCGCGGCGGAACTGCTCGTCATGCTACACTGTCGCCCGTCCGCGAATGCCGCGAGGCGATTTTCGACAGCGTGAACGTGACCTCGGCGATCCCACGGATGACTATCGAATTGCACCGGTCCCCCGGCCGATGATCAACGAGATCGGGCATTTCGCCCTGATCCTCGCGCTGTGCATCGCTGCGCTGCAGGCGGTGGTACCGCTCGTCGGCGCGGCACGCAATGATGGGGCATTGATGGGCTGGGCGCGCCCGGCGGCGCTCGCCCAGTTCCTCTTCGTCGCGATCGCCTTTTTCGCGTTGATGCACGCCTATGCGGTCAGCGATTTCTCGCTCGCCAATGTCGCGGCGAACTCGAGCAGCATGAAGCCGCTGCTCTACAGGCTGACCGGGGTGTGGAGCAACCACGAAGGCTCGATGCTGCTGTGGGTGTTCATCCTGGCGCTGTTCGGCGCTGCGGTTGCCGCGTTCAGCCACAATTTGCCGCCGCAATTGCGGGCGCGCGTCCTTGCCGTCCAGGCGATGATCGGGGTCGGCTTTCTGTTGTTCATCCTGTTGACGTCGAACCCGTTCCTGCGGCTGTTACCGGCCCCCGCCGACGGCGCCGGGCTCAACCCGATCCTGCAGGACCCCGGTCTCGCGTTTCACCCGCCCTGGCTCTATCTCGGCTATGTTGGGTTTTCGATCTCGTTCTGCTTTGCGATTGCCGCGCTGATCGAGGGCCGGGTCGACCCGGCGTGGGCGCGCTGGGTGCGGCCGTGGACATTGGCGGCGTGGTGCGCGCTCACCATCGGCATCGCGATGGGCAGCTGGTGGGCCTATTACACGCTCGGCTGGGGCGGCTGGTGGTTCTGGGATCCGGTCGAGAACGCCTCGTTCATGCCGTGGCTGGTCGGCACCGCGCTGCTGCACTCGGCGGTGGTCGTGGAAAAGCGCGACGCGCTCAAAACCTGGACGATCCTCCTGGCCATCATCACCTTCTCGCTGAGCCTCCTCGGCACCTTCCTGGTGCGCTCCGGGGTGTTGACCTCGGTCCACGCCTTTGCCTCCGACCCGATGCGTGGGGTCTTTATCTTGTTGCTGCTGAGCTTCTACACCGGCGGGGCGCTCATCCTTTTCGCGTGGCGCGCGCCGCTTCTCGCCGGCGGGGGCCTGTTCGCGCCGATTTCGCGCGAGGGGGCACTGGTGCTGAACAATCTGTTGCTGGCGACCGCGGCGGCGACGGTGCTGCTCGGCACGCTCTACCCGCTGCTGCTCGATGTCGTTGCGCACCAGAAGGTGTCGGTCGGCCCCCCCTTCTACAGCATGACGTTTGTGCCGATCATGATCCCGCTGTTGGCGGCCATGGCGGTCGGGCCCATGCTGCCGTGGAAGCGTGGCGATTTGCCGGCGGCTCTCGGCCGCCTCAAATTTGCGTTTATCGCGACCGCCGCAGCCGCGCTGGTGACCCTGGCGGCGACCGGTGCGCGCTCACTCGGCGCGGCCTGCGGGCTCGCGCTGGCGGCGTGGCTGATGGCCGCGACCTTGACCGAGCTGGCCGAGCGGGTGCGCCTTTTCGTCGAGCCGCTTCCGGCGGTATTGCGCCGCGCGCTGCACCTGCCGCGCGCCAGCTGGGGCATGGTTTTCGCCCATGCCGGGATGGCGGTGGTGATCGCCGGGATCACCGGGTCGACCGCCTGGACCGAGGAAAAGATCGTCAGCGGCCGGCCCGGGCAATCCTTCGAGATCGCCGGGTATACGATCGCGCTCGATCGGGTCAGCGAGGTCGCGGGCGCCGATTACACCGCCACGCGTGCTGACATGCGCTTGATGCGCGACGGGCGCGAGGTGGCCGCGCTCAATCCCGAAAAGCGCTTCTACCCGGTTGAGAACGGCGCGGCGACCGGGGTGGCGATCCACACCAACCTCATCGCCGATGTCTATGCCGTGATCGGCGATCCCGACGCCACGGGCGGATATGTGCTGCGCCTTTATTACAACCCCCTGGTCCCGTGGATCTGGCTCGGCGCGGCGGCGATGGCGCTGGGCGGGTTCGTATCGCTGACCGACCGGCGTCATCGGATCGGCGCTCCGGTCCGGCGCCGGCGGGCCGCGGGCGCGGCGCGGGTCCAGGCCGCGGCGGAATGAACAAGCGGGGCTGGATCTTCCTGATCCCGGCCGCGGTGTTCGCGCTGCTGGCGGCCGGATTTTATGCCGGGCTCGGCATCGACACGAGCGTTCTGCCGTCGCCGTTGATCGACCAGCCGGCGCCGCGCTTTGCGCTGCCGCCGCTGCACGGCGATGAGCACGGGTTTTCCTCGGCCGATCTCGAGGGCCATGTCAGCCTCGTCAACACCTTTGCCTCGTGGTGCACGCCGTGCCGCGCCGAGCACCCTGTCCTCAACGCGCTCGCCCAGACCAAGCGCGTGCCGATCTACGGGATCGATTACAAGGACAAGGAGGATGCCGCGCTGGCCTGGATCGCCGAGTTCGGCAATCCCTATACCAGGATCGGCGCCGATGACGGGCGGGTCGGGATCGATTGGGGGATCTATGGCGTGCCGGAAACCTTTGTCGTCGATAAGGGCGGCCGCATCCGCCATAAGCATGTCGGTCCGCTGACCCAGGCTGATGTCGAGCGCACGATCCTGCCGCTGGTCGCCCGGCTGGAGCTGCAATGAAAGACTGTCATTGCGAGGCGCCTGCAGGGCAACGAAGCAATCTCGACCGGCGGAGCACGATTGGCGCGAGATTGCTTCGCTTCGCTCGCAATGACAGCCTGAGGATTGCCGCCGGCATCGCGATGATCCTGCTCACCGCAATGCCGGCCCATGCGGTGCGGCCGGACGAGATGTTGGCAGATCCCGGCTTGGAGGCGCGGGCGCGTGAGGTGGGCCGCGAACTGCGGTGCCTGGTGTGCCGCAACCAGTCGATCGACGATTCCGACGCCGATCTCGCGCATGATCTGCGGGTGCTGGTGCGCGAGCGCATCAAGGGCGGCGACAGCGATGACCAGGTCGTCGCCTATGTCCGCTCCCGCTATGGCGATTTTGTCCTGCTCAGGCCGCCCGTCGAGATCGGGACGCTCTTGTTGTGGGGCGGCCCGATGCTGATCCTGCTGCTCGGCGGGGTGGCGCTCGCCCGGTTCTACCGCAGGCGGGACGAGACCGCGACGCCGCTGAGCGCCGAGGAGCGTCGGCGCCTCGCGTCGATCCTCGGCGCGCCCCCGCCCTTCCCTCCCCCGCTTAGCCCCCACCCTTACCTCCCCCGCAAGCGGGGGAGGGCTAGGGAGGGGGCGGGAGAGGGTCAGGGAGGGGGCGAGGGAACCGAGCGGTGAGCATCAGGCTTGCCGTAGCGCTCTGCGGGCTGACCGCGCTGGCGCTTGCGATGCTGCTGGCGCCGCTGTTCTTCAGCCGGCGCCGCCCAGCCTCGCGCGAGGCCTACAACCTCGCCGTCTATCGTGACCAGCTGGCGGAAATCGAGCGCGATCTGGCGCGCGGCCTCTTGGCCGCCGAGCATGCCGAAGCGGCGCGCGCCGAGATTGCCCGCCGCATCCTGGCGCTGAAGCCGGCCGGAGCCGACAGCGGCAGCGGCGCGAGCCCGCGCACGGCGGTGATCGCGATCCTGCTGCTGCCGGTCGCCGCCGGGATGCTCTACTGGCGGCTCGGCTCCCCCTCGCTGCCGGACCAGCCCTTTGCCGAGCGCACCGCCGCCGGCACGGCGACCGCGGCCGCGACCCCCACCACTATCGATATGAGCGAGGCGCTGGCGCGGCTCGGCGCGCATCTGAAGGAGCACCCCGAGGACCTGACCGGCTGGCTGCTGTTTGCCCACGCCGAACTGGGAATCGGCCGTTACCATGAGGCGGCCGAAGCCTATCGGCATGCCGCCGAACTGTCGGGACACCGCGCCGATATCTCGGGCGATTGGGGCGAAGCCCAGGTGCTCGCGGCCGGCGGCACGGTCACCCCGGCGGCGAAGGAGGCCCTCGCGGCCGGTTTGGACGAGCCGGAAACCGCGCCCCGATCGCGCTATTACCTGGCGCTCGGCCAGATGCAGCAGGGCGAGGTGAAGGGTGCGCTGGCGGCCTGGGTCGATCTCGCGGCCGAGGCGCCGGCCGATGCCGACTGGCTGCCGCTGGTGCGGCAGCGGATCGCCGAGGCTGCGAGCACCCTCGGTGTCGATCCGGCGACGCTCAAAGCTACGACCGGCGCCCCGGCGGACGCGGCCGTCGCAGCGGCGGCCCAGGCCGCGGCGAGCGCTTCACCCGAAGAGCGCCGGGCGATGATCCTGGCGATGGTCGGCACGCTCGCCTCGCGCCTCGAGAGCCAGCCCGACGATGTCGAAGGCTGGGCCCGGCTGGGCCGTTCCTACATGGTGCTGAACCAGCCCGACAAGGCGAGGGAGGCCTATGCCCGCGCGGTAAAGCTCAAGCCTGACGACGCACAACTCAGCCAGGCCCTGGCCGAGGCAAGCGCCGCCGCTTGGGGTCAGCCCAGCCGGTAGAACCGGCTGGCGGTGCCGGAGAAAAGCGCGGTTTTTTCGACGGCCGAGCAGCCGGCGGCGATGCGCTTGAAGGCGTTCCAGAAAACCTGATAGCTGCCGCTGCCCTTGTCGACCGGGAAGTTGCTCTCGAACATTGCGCGGCTCGGGCCGAAGGCGGCGATGCAGGTTTCGACATAGGGGCGCCAGGCAGTGGCGAGCTGTCCCGAACTCGGCGGCAACTCGCCCTCATGCAGGTCGAAGCCGAAGAGGCGCATGCCGAGCCCGCCAAGCTTGACATGCACATTGGGGCAGCCCGCCAGCTCGGCGATGCGGCCGCGCCATTCGGCGAAGACCTCCTCGCCGCGCCCGGCATAGGGGCCGATCCCGATCGGCCCGCCGACATGGTCGAGGACGATCGGCGTCTCGGGGAAGGCGCGCGCCAGATCGACCAGCTCGCCGAGCTGGGTGTGGTACATCCACGCATCGAAGCTGAGGCCCAAGGGATGCAGCTTGGCGAAGCCCTCGCGCACCTTCGCGTTCAGCAACAGGCCGGCAGGGCGGTTCACCGAGGAGCCGCGCGCGGTATCGTCAGGGTGCGAAGCGGAGATGAAGCGGATCCCGCGAAACCGGCCGCCGCCCGCCATGATCATCGCCTCGAGCACCGGCTCGACCCGTGCCCCGAGCGCGAGGTCGGCATAGCCGACGATGCCGGCGCAGACCTTGGTCTTGCCATGGGCGCCGCTCGCCGCCATCGCCGCGACGCCGTTGGCGAATTCAATTTCGCCGACCGGGCGCAGCTCGGCGGGGCCGCCGGCGCGGTACGTCGACAGCCATTCGAGATAGACCGTCGCGGTGATGTTGTGCCCGCTGCCGGTATCGGCCAACAGATCGGCCAAAAGGTAGCGGCCGGTATTCTCGCGATCGACCAGGTGATGGTGCGGGTCGACGATCGGCAGATCCGGTTCGAGGATCTCCTCCTCGCGCCGCGCGAGCCAGTCCGCGCGTACCCGCAGATGCGGGCTGGGCGCGGTCAGGGGGTCGGCTGATTGCATCAGCTTATGTCCGTCAGTGACGCAGCAGGCCCCCACCCCAACCCTCCCCCGCTTGCGGGGAAGGGAGATGACGGCGTCTCTGTCCTGCTCCCTCCCCCGCAAGCGGGGGAGGGTTGGGGTGGGGGTTGCTGCCGCTTATTCCGCCGCCACGGGTTGCGCGACCGGCGGGCCGTCGGCGCGGATCTCGGAATCCCAGGGACCGGGGAAACGGCCGCGGCCGACCTTGTCGCGCGAGAAGATGTGATAGTCGGCCGGCCATTCGGCGCGCGGCATCTCGTAGAACACCTCGACGCCGTTGCCGTCGGGGTCGCGCAGATAGATGCCGAGCGAGATCCCGTGATCGGAGATATGCTCCGGCTTGATCCCCTTGGCCTTGATGCGCTGGTAGAATTCCTTCAGATCGTCGAGGCTTTCCAGCCGCCACGCCATGTGGTTGAGGCCGACTTGCCCTTTCTGCTGCAGCGGCGCATCGTCGCCGAGCTGCATCAGCGCAACCTCGTGCGACTGCTCCTCGTCGGCCGACATGAAGGCCGCCCAGCCCGGCCGGTACTCGTAGGTGTGCAGCCCCAGGAGTTCCTCGTACCACTCTTTCGAGCGCTCGGCGTTGCGCACGTAGATGTTGACGTGTTGCAGATACATCGGTCGCTTGCTCATGCTGTCCTCGCTCTCCTCAAGGTTTCCCACACTCTATCACGGCTCGTCGCTTCTGCCCAAAAACTCCAGCACCCGCTCCATCATCTCGCTCTTGGGGTAGATCGCCCCCATCGCGCGGGCGCGGGTCAGCGGGTCGCTCGCGAAAAAGCGCTCGTAGAGCACCTGGCGGCTGCCGAAGGCGCTGCCGGCAGCGTCCCACGCCAGGCGGAACAGCTTGACGCGGTCCCGGGCCGCGGTGTTGTCGGTCGCCAGGTACTGCTCGATCGCCGGCGCCATCGGGCCGTTGAAATCCGCTTCGCTTGGGGTCAACAGAAAGCTGCTCGACCCCAGCAGCTGGAGGATCTCGATCATCCGCGGATAGGCGGTCATGAACAAATTGCGGGTGCATTCGACCGGCAAGAGGGCCGGGCACATGACGCCCCACTGGTCGATCGCGGCATCGGCCTCCGCTGCGCGCATGCAGGAGCGGATCAGCTCGGTGGTGAGCATCAACTCGCCGATATGCGCCTCGGTATGGGGCAGGTGCGCATTGCCGAGGGTCTGCGTCATCAGCAGCGCGACCCCCAGCACGAACTCGCATTTGGCGAGGTTCTTGGCGGCGCCCTGGTGCGCCGAATGCGCCGTCGAATGGGTGACATGCGGCGTCGCGTTGAGCCGGCTGACATCGTAGAGGAGGAACACCCGCTCCCACGGCACCAGGACGTCGTCGAAGAACACGACGCAATCCATCTCCTCAAAGCGCGAGCCCAGCGGATGGTCGAAATGCGAGCGGCCGAGATCGAAACTGTCGCGGCACAGGAATCTAAGCCCCTTGGCCCCGCAGGGAATCGCGAAATTGACCGCGAACGGGCTGTGCTCCTCGCTGTGGCGCGCGAGGCGCGGCGAATAGACGGCGATCTCGTCGGCCAGCGGCCCCAGGGTCGCGAGGATGCGCGCACCGCGTACGACGATCCCGGCATCGGTCTCGCGCACGACTTCGAGCGCGGTGCCTTCCTCGAGGTTGAACATGCCCGAGGCGTTGCGGCTGCGCTGCAGATTGATCAGCGCATGGGTCAGGGTGATGTCGTTTTCGCGGGTATATTCGACATAGCGCCGCATGTTGTCGGCGAATTCCGGCCGGTTCTCGCCGAAGAAATCGGCGGCCGCGCCCCATGCGGCGAAGGTCACGTTCATGAAATCGGGCGAGCGGCCCATCATCCCGCAGGTCGAGCGTGCCCAGTTCAGCATCATCTTGCTGCGGGTTTCGAGCGCCTCGCGGGTCGCCGGTGTGTCGAACGAGCGGCCGACCGGCTCGCCGCTCGACGGCGAGGAATAGGTCATCACCGGTCGCAGCTCGGCATCGTGCTGCATGTCGTAGAGCCCGGCGATCGCGCGCACCCCGCCGGCGAGGCCCTTATGCTTCGTCACGTCGCGCACCCGCTCGCCACCGAGCCAGACCTCGCGCTCCTGTTCCTTGAGGCCGTTGATGTATTGTTGTCCCGTGCGCGCCGGCATGCCCTGCCTCCTTCGAGCGGAAAGCCGATGCTAGCAGGCTGTGGCTTGGCTTCCACGGCAAAATCCGCGATGTTCGCACTGCGAACATGTGGGCCCTATGAGCCATCGTCCAGTCAGATCGCTGTCCCGCGGGCTGGCCCTGATCCGCGAGCTCAATGTGACCGGGCCGTCGAGCGTCCAGCACCTCTCCGCCCGAACCGGGATGAACCGGACGACCTGCTATCGTCTGCTCGAAACGCTGCGGCAGGACGGGTTGGTGACGCCTGACGAGCAGAACGGCCTGTTCGGCCTCACCGCGCGGGTGCGGATGCTGAGCGAGGGGGTCTCGACCCGGGACCTGTCGAGCCAGGCCGCCCTGCCGCCGATGTTCGCCCTGTTGCGCGAGGTGTCATGGCCGAGCGATTTCGCAGTGTTCGAACTCGGCTCGATGATGATCCGCGAAAGCACCCATTCGTTCAGCCCATTCTCGATCTTCCGCTCGATGGTGGGGCGCCGGCGATCGCTCGTCAGAAGCTCGCTCGGCCGTGCCATCCTGAGCGCCGCGTCGCCCGCGCTCAGGCGCGAAATGCTCGAAATCACCGCGAGCTTTGTGCCGGAAGACGCCCCGCTCGCCAGAGACCGGGGTTTTATCGACCACGTCGTCGCGCAGACACGAGCGGCCGGTTACGCCTCGTCGGTCGGGGAATCCGAGACCGGCATCAGCGGCATCGCGCTGCCGATCGAATGCGGCGGACCGGTGCTGGGCAGCCTCAACCTCGTCTTCTTCAGCTCGGCGATGACGCCGGAGGTCGCCGCCGAACGCTACCTGCCCAGCATGATCAGGGCGGTCAAGGACATCGAGGGGCGCTGGTTGGCCGGAAACACTGATAAGACTCAGGCCTGAACGGGCGCCATTTCAACGCATGCGCAGAAAACCGGCGTTCTGTTCGCCTCCGATTCAAAATTAAGTCACACCAGCGACAAACAGATACCGTGAACCGTGATTAGGTAAACATTCGGAAATAATGACCAGCGGACCCAATCGGGAAACCTGGCACCGTCGAACCTTGGTGGCGGCATCGTCTGTCTCCGCGTTTGGTTCTGGCTTTATTCGCCTCGTGATAGGAACCGATACCTTATGCATTGCCGTAGTCTGATGGCCGCCGCCGCGCTCGCGCTGATCTGCCTCGCCGGACCGGCATCCGCCGCACGCATCATCGTCACGATCGATGGCCTGCACAGCGCACAGGGCAATGTCTTCATCGGTCTTTACGCGAGCCCGACCAAGTTCCTCAACGGCAATCAAAGCGATGCCATGAGGAAGGTCAGGGCGAGCACCGGGCCGATCACCGTTACGTTCGACAATCTGCCGTCCGGCACCTATGCGGTCGGCGCCTATCACGACGAGAACGCCAACGACCATCTCGACACGAACCTGATCGGCCTGCCGGTTGAGGGCTACGCGCTGTCGAACGGGGTGCGCGCGGTCTTTTCGAAGCCCAATTTCTACGAGGCCGCTTTTACCGTCGGCGCCGGAGACAAGCCGGTCGGGCTGCATATCAGATACTGATCCGGACGCAACGAGATGAATAGCGGGCGCTGGTCGCGCCTCGCGTTTTCGAGCATCGGCGCGCGCCGGTCGGGAACGGATTCCGGCTGGCCGTGTTTCGTTCGCGGTTGACGCGCCGATGCGCTGTTCGACCGCTAGTTCCCCCGATGCGATGGAGGCGCAAATGACGCGGTCGGCCGCCCGGTTCAGCATTTCGACGCTTGCTCTCCTGGCGCTTGCCGCCTGCGCTGCGCAACCGACGTCCCCAGCCACGGCGCCCGCTCCACCGCCGGCGATCGCAGCGCCTGCTGCGCCGATCAATCCCGACCAGGATTTCATCAATCGGGCCATGACCGGGACCGGCGCGCAGGCCGAGCTGGGACGGCTGGCGCAACGGCAGGGGGCGGCCCCAGCGGTCCGCGCGTTCGGTGGACAGATCGCCGCCGAACATGCCCGGATGCACTCCCGGCTGGCGGCCGTGGCGCAGCGGCTCGGCATCGTCCCGGATGCCGCCGCGCCAGATCTGAGCGGGCTGGCCGCGCTCTCGGGGGCCGAATTCGATCGGCAGTTCCTCGCCGACCAGGTCAAAAATCAGCGGGAAGCGCTCGGCCTCTATGAAAGCGAGGCGCAAGCCGGGCAAAACCCGCGCCTGCGCGCCGTTGCGCACGAGTCGCTGCCGATGCTGCGGCGCGACCTGCGGCGTACCGAGGAGCTCGCCGCCCGGCTCGGAACTTGAGCCCAGCGCGGCGGGCGGACCACCCGCCGCCGGAGCCCTCCGAACCAACACGCTGCACGAAACCGGGCAAAGCGCGCTAACATCGCGCTCATGCTCCCCTCCCCGCCCGCCGAACCCCGGGACCACGCCCCCGGCGGGCCCGGCACCGCGCCCACTTGGACGAGCAGCGCCAAGGACTTTGTCGGCTGCGCGTTGGGTCCGTCACGACTGTGGTTCACAACAGGGCTCGGCATCGTCAACGAGGTCTATTATCCGCGCGTCGATACTCCGCAGATCCGCGATCTCGGCTTCATCGTTGCCGGTCCCGACGGGTTCTGGTCGGAGGTCAAGCGCAACGCCAATTATTCGCTCAAGCTCCTGGCGCCGGGCGTGCCGGCGGTCGAGATCGAGCATCGGCATGCGCGCTACCAGCTGCGCCTGCGCATCACACCCGACCCGCGGCGCGACGTGCTGGTCATCGAATGTCGCCTGGTCGGCGACGGTGAGCTTGGCCTTTATGTGCTGGTTGCGCCGCACCTCGGCGCCACCGGCTACGACAATTTCGCGACGGTTGAGCGCTACCAGGGGCGCCGCGTCCTGCTGGCCGAGCAGGGCCCGTTCGGCCTCGCGCTTGCCGCCGGCGACGAGCATCAGGCCGACGCGTTCGGCCGGGCCAGCGCCGGCTATGTCGGCACCAGCGACGGCTGGCAGGATTTCGCGAAGAACGGCGCGATGGCCTGGCAATACCGCGATGCCGGGCCGGGCAATGTCGCGCTCCTTGGCGAATTGCCGCGCCGCGTGGTGCTGGCGCTCGGCTTCGGCAGCAGCGCCGAGGCGGCGGCGACCCTGGCGATATCGAGCCTCATCCAGCCCTTCGAGAACATCGCGCAGCAGCAGATCGCCGACTGGGATGCGTGGCAGGTGCGCTGCGCCGAGCGAAGCCCGCCGATGCTCGACCTGCCGGACGCGATCCGCCGGCAGGCGGTCGTCTCGTCGATCGTGCTGCGGGCGCATCTCGACAAGACCTATCCGGGCGCGATGGTGGCGAGCCTCAGCGTGCCGTGGGGCTATACCGGCAACGAGCGTGGCGGCTACCATCTGGTGTGGCCGCGTGACCTGGTGCAATGCGCCGGCGCGCTCCTGGCGCTTGGTGCCGAGCCGGAGGCGCGCGACACGCTGCGCTACCTGATCGCGACGCAAAACGAGGACGGCCACTGGAACCAGAACCAATGGCTAGGTGGAACGCCGTACTGGCAGGGCGTCCAGCTCGACGAGACCGCGCTGCCGGTGATGCTGGCCGCCGAACTCGAGGAGCGCGACGCGCTGCGCGGCATCGTCGTCGAGGACATGGTGCGCCGCGCCCTCGGCTACATCGCCCGCACCGGCCCGTCGACCGCGCAGGACCGCTGGGAGGAGAATGAGGGCATCAACGCCTTCACGCTGGCGACGGCGATCTCGGCACTGGTCGCCGGCGCGGCGCTGCTGCCGTGCCTCGAGGCCGACTGGGCACTGGCGCTTGCCGATTTCTGGAACGCCAATATCGAGGCCTGGCTGACGGTCAGCGGTACCGCGCTGGCCCGTCATTACGAGGTGCCGGGGTATTACGTGCGGGTGGCGCCGCCGTCGGTTCTCGCCGATGCCGGCGCGAGCCACGCGATCATGCCGATCCGCAACCGGCGCGACGACAGCGGGCTGCCCGGCGACGAACAGATCGGCACCGAATTCCTCTATCTGGTGCGCGCCGGCCTGCGCCGCCACGACGAGCCGCTGATCCTCGGCTCGCTGCGGCTCGCCGACGCGCTGTTGCGCACCGATACGCCCGCCGGGCCGGTGTGGCACCGCTATCGCGGCGACGGCTATGGCGAGCACGAGGACGGCGCGGCCTATGACGGCACCGGCATCGGCCGCGGCTGGCCGCTATTGACCGGCGAGCGCGGCCATTACGAGCTGTGCGCCGGCAACGACCCATTGCCCTATCTCGAAGCGATGGCGGCGATGGCAAGCCCGGGCGGGATGATCCCCGAGCAGGTGTGGGACGCCGACCCGATCCCCTCGCGATTTCTGTTTCCCGGCCGGCCGAGCGGCTCGGCGATGCCGCTCGCCTGGGCCCATGCCGAATTCGTCAAGCTTTTGGTGTCGCGGCAGATCCGCCACCCGTTCGGCCGCTCGCGCGCGCTCTGGGAGCGCTATCGCGGCCATCGCGTGGCGGCGCAACAGGCGTTCTGGTGGCCGCACGCGCCGATCGGCGGCTTTGCCGCCGGCGCGCGGCTGGCGGTCGCCCTGCCCCAGCCGGCGATCGTCCATTGGGGCCGCGACGGCTGGCTGGCGCTCGCCGACACGCCGACCAGCGACACCGGCCTTGGCTTCCACGTCGCGGTGCTCGATACCGCGGCGCTGACCCCTGGCAGCTGGGTCGATTTCACCTGGCGGCGGCAAGACACCGGCGATTGGGCCGGCTGCGACATCACGGTGCGCGTTCTTGCCGCCGAAACGGCCGGCGGCGGGCATTGACCCATATCGTCCGGATACCAATGTCCGGTAGAGAACATCCTCAACGGGCCAACGGCAAATAGCATCAAGGTAGCTTTTGATATGCCCAGTATTGCGCTCAAAGTGATAAATCCGCCGTCCACGACCACTGACCACCATTCGCCGCCGGACATTAGACCGCTCTTCCGCGGCAATGGCGGCACCGATTACGTCTGCGGCAATTGCGCGGCGGTCATTGCCTCGGGCATGGGACCGACTCAGCATGTCATCGTCGACACGACGATTTGCTCTGCCTGCGGCGCGGAAAACGAGTTCCCGCGCGAATTGCGCGCGTAATAGAAATCAGATCAGCCTGAGCCCCCAGCCCCGACGGCCGCCTCGGCGAGGCGGTTGTCGACGCATTCGGTGAATGGCACCGCCCGCTTGAGAAAGCCGCTGCCAATGAGCGCACGGCGCAGCCGGTTGAAGCCGTCCTCGGGCAGTACCGGATCGGTGCCCCACACGCCCTGCCCCCGATAGCGCGCCAGCGCGCGGGTCAGGAAACCGCGATCGAGTGCCGGGAAATAGCCGGCGATCGCCGCGGCGATCGCGTCCGGCGGCTGGGCGGCGACCCAGCGCTGGGTCTTGTAGATTGCCCGGACCATGCGGGCGAACGGCTCGGGGTCGGGGTCGAGCCGCGTGCGACTTGTGACGAACACGGTGTAGCTCGTGCGGCCGCGCTCGCTCGCCTGGTACCAGACATGCCCGCGGCCCGCGACCGCCTCCTCGACGAACGGCTCGAAGAGCTGCGCCACATCGAGGCTCTTATCGGCGAGTGCGGCGACGTTGTCGGCCATGCTACGGCCGATGATCCGGTCGAGGCGGGCCGGATCGACCCCGGCCTGGCGCAGATCTTCCTCCAGACATAGCCACGGGGTTGGCACCTCCGCCGTACTGGCGAAGCGCAGCCCGGCGAGCTCGGCCAGGCGAAAATCTGGGTTGGGCCGCGAGCCCACCAGCGAAAACGGGTCGCGGCACACAACCTCGGCGAAGCCGACGAGCGGCGAATTGGGGGTGTCGTCGTGGTGCTTCATCAGCCGGATCGGGCCCATCCAAACGACATCGACCTCGCCGGCGGCGAGCGCCGCCTCGGCCCGGCCCGGCCCGGGCGACGGCAACAACTCGACCTCAAGCCCCTCATCCGCATAGGCGCCGATCGCATGCGCGGCGTAGAACGGCGCGTACAGCACGAAGCGGTAATTCTCGAACAGGCGCAGGCAATAGGGTTCGGGCATTGGGTGCCTCGCGATTAAAAAAAGCACTTTACCGCAAAGGACGCAAAGGATGCGCAAAGGACGCGAAGGCATAAAGCCGGGCTAAAAAGAAACACGTTATTTCAAAAGCTTATCCGTCATTCCCGTGAAAGTGGAATCCAGGGGCCCCAGGCTCTGTCGCTTGCCCCTGCGCCCCCGCTTTCGCGGGGGCGACGAAATACGTGGAAATGGTCGACATCATTTCATGTCAGACAGGCGCCTTCGCGTCCTTTGCGCGACCTTGGCGTCCTCTGCGTTAAAGCGTTATTTTCCTCGCAACATGGCCGATAGGAGAAACGAGATGACCGAAGCCGCCGCCGCGCCGAATTGCCTTACCGGGATCCGCATCCTCGACCTGACGCAATTCGAGGCCGGCCCGACCTGCACCGAGGTATTGGCGCAGCTGGGCGCGGAGGTCGTCAAGGTCGAGAACCCCCGGGGCGGGGAGCCCGGGCGCATCCTCGGCAGCGGCCCCAAGCCCGGTGCCGACGCCTATTATTTCATGATCTACAACGCCAACAAGAAATCGGTGACGGTCAATCTGAAATCGCCGCGCGGCCTCGCGCTCGTCAAGGAGATGGCCGCCCAGACCGATGTCTTCATCGAGAACATGGCGCCAGGCACGATCGAGAAGCTGGGGCTCGGCTGGGAGGCGCTGCACGCCCTCAACCCGCGCCTCGTCTATGCCCAGGTCAAGGGGTTCGGCGAGGGCAGCCCCTACGAGAAGAACCTCGCCTTCGACATGATCGCGCAGGCCAGCGGCGGCACGATGGCGATCACCGGGCAGCGCGACGGGCCTCCCTGCAAGCCGGGTCAGAGCCTTGGCGATACCGGCACCGGCATGTTGATGGCGATCAGCATCCTCGCCGCGCTCTTTCAGCGGAACACGACCGGCCAGGGCCGCCACCTCCAGGTCGCGATGCAGGACGCCCAGCTCAATTACATCAGGGGCTCGTTCATGATGCACGCGCGCACCGGTCAGCCGCCGGGTCGCAACGGCGCCAGGAGCGCGTTCGGCGGCCCGCCGCCGGCCGACATCTATCCGTGCAAGCCGGGCGGCCCCAATGATTGGGCCTACGTGTTCTGCAGCCACAACAACCCCGAGCATTGGCGCCGCCTGGCTGCAGTGATCGGCCGCCCGGAGCTGGCCGACGACCCGGAATACATCGACCACACCAAGCGCGCGACGCATGCGGCCGAGGTCGACGAGATGGTCGCGGCGTGGACGAAGACCCACACCAAGCACGAGGTGATGCGGATCATCGGCGAGGCCGGGGTGCCGTGCGGCGCGGTGCTCGACACCGGCGACCTCCTGGCCGAGCCGACATTCCAGGGGCGCGGCATCATCCAGACCCAGCACCACCCGTCGGGCGAGCTGCGCATGCCGACCTTCCCGGTGCGCTTCGACGGCAAACCGCCCAAGATCGCCCCCGCCCCGCTCCTCGGCGAGCACACGAATCAGGTGTTCGGCGACTGGCTCGGCATGAGCGAGCGCGACGTCACCGGCCTCAAGGATGACGGGGTGATCTGATCTTCCCTCTCCCGCACCGCGGGAGAGGGTGGCAAGCAGCGCGAGCCGGGTGAGGGTCGTGCCGCGGGTACCCTCACCCACCCGCCGCTATGCCGCGGGTCCCCCCTCTCCCGCAATGCGGGAGAGGGATCTAAGCTAGCCCTAGCCTTTGCGATGCTATCTTCGCGCCGTCGGACATCGCCTTCAGCTTGGCCCAGACGACGTCCTCGGTCACGCGGCCCATTCCGGCCGAGGTGTCGAAGCCGCAATCGGTGCCGGCCATGACGCGCTTTGGGTCGCCGACTGCGCGGGCGACGTTTTCGATGCGGTCGGCGACGGTTTCGGGGTGCTCGACAAAGCCGGTCAGGTCGTCGATCACGCCGGCGACGATGATCTGGTCGTCGGCCAGCGGGAATTTCTGCAACACGCGCCATTCGTGCTGGTGGCGTGGGTTGGCGAACGGCAGGACGAAGCCGCCGACATTGGCCTTTTGCAAGATCGGAAAAATGTCGGCCAGGTCAACGTCGCGGTCGTGCGGGCCCTCGTAATTGCCCCAGCAGACATGGAGCCGCACCCGGTCGCGCGGCACATTGACGATCGCGTGATTGATAGCTTCGACGACACGCTCGACAAAACCGAGAAACTCGGCGAGCGGCCGGTCGTTGTAGGTGAGGTGGCGCTCGAGCGCGAGATCGGGGCAATCGAGCTGTAACAGGAAGCCAGACGTGACGATCGCCTCGTACTCGATCTGCAGTGCCGTTGCGACTGCGGCGAGATAGGCCGCATCGCTGTCGTAAAATTCGTTTTTCATCGCCGCGGCGATGATGCCGGGCGAGGGCGCGGTCATGAACGGCTCGACAAAGGCGCCACCGCGCGCATCGAGCGCGGCGCGGAAATCGGCGCATTCGGCCTTGAGCTCGCTGTCGTCGACATAGCGGACTTCGCCGACCGCCTTGGGCGGCTGGTAATTGCCGACCGCCTCGCGGCTGGCGAGCATCTGCGCCATCTGCTGCTTCAAGAGCGGATAGCGCTCGACATCGCCGCGCGGCCAGCGCGTCCAGCTCCCGCCGAACCCGCTCATGCGGTGGCGGACGTAGAGAAAAAAGGCCTCGCGCTGCTGCTCGCCATTGTTGCCGACATCGATCCCGGCCTCGATCTGCTTGTCGACGATCCGGCCGAGCGCCGCCTTGCCGAGCCGGTCGAGCTCGCCCCGGTCGATCGCGGCGCCGCGGGCGCGCTGGACATAGAGCCGGGTCAGCTCGGGCGGCCGCGGCAGGCTCCCGGTATGCGTCGTCAGGATGCGTTCATTGCTCCACTGCATGGCTCTCTCCCAATCAGCGCGGCAATTGCTCGTCGCGGGTCTCCCGACCGAGAAACACCGCGATGAGACTGAGCACGGCGAAGCCGGTCATGATCCCGGTGGCATTGGAAAGCCCGCCCAGCTGCACGACGAGCAACCCGGCGACCAGCGGGCCGAAGCTGGTGACGATCCGTCCCGAGCCGTTGCAGAACGCCACCGCGGTCGAGCGGACATGGGTCGGGAACAATTCCGACATGTAGATCGCATGGCCGGAAAAGATGCCGATTACGAAGAAGCCGAAGATTAGCAACAGGAACGGGTACGGCCCGTATGTGCTGACGCCGAGGAAAAGGTAGAGGCCGACGATCAACGTCCCCACGCTGTAAATGACGATGGTCGGCCGCCGCCCGATGATGTCGGCAATGTAGCCGAACGCGATGTAGCCGACGATGCCGCCGATGCCCCACAGCCTCATTCCCCAGCTGACGTACGGAATGGCCGCGACGCCCTTGATGCCGTCTTTTTCAAGCAAGAGGCCCTGGATCGTCGGCAGCCAGGCGCCCGCCGTCCAAACCGCCAGAAGCGTCCCCAGCGCGAACAGCACACCGACCAGCGTTTGGAACCGAACGGTGCGGCTGAACAGTTGCAGCGGCACCAGGCGCAGGAACTCGCGGTCCTCCTCGCTGTGGTCGTGGGTCGCCGCCAGCGCCTGGCGCCGCGCCTTCACCGCGGTGAAACGTTCCGGCTCGACCATGCCGCGGCGCAGGAACGCCAGCAAAAGGGCGGGGACGATCCCGCAAAAGAACACATAGCGCCAGCCGTAAGGGCCAACCCAATCATAGATCGAGGCCGCGAAGATCTGACCAAACCCGCCGCCGGTCATCATGAAGCCGAGGATCTTGGCCCGATGCGTATCGGCAAAGGCTTCGGCGACCAGCGGGATCGCGATCATCAGCTCGGCCCCGGTGCCAAGCCCAGCGATGAAACGGAACAGGCCGAGCTGCCATATTTCTTGCGAAAACCCCTGAAGAGTGGTGAAGACGCTGTAGATCAGGATACTGAGCGCCAGCGTGCGCACCCGGCCGAGATGGTCGGCGATGATGCCGAAAAAGAAGCCGCCGACGGCCCAGCCCAACAGGCCGATCGTCGTCAAGAGGCCACCGACTGAGCCGATCTGCGCCATTGTCGCGGTGCCGCCGAGCAGGTCGGTCAAGGCTTGGCGCAGCACCAGCCCATACAGCGTGAAATCCGTGATGTCGAGCGACCACCCGGCCCAAGCCACGAACAGCACGAGCCATTGATAATTGGTGATGTCGCGCAGCGAGAAGCGCGGTGCGTGCGTGCCAACCTCTGCCATGATCGCTTCCCCCACCTTGACTTGGCGTCGCCGCCACCGCCTTCGCTCGGGCGAATGGCCGGATGCTCTTTGCGGCTTCCCGTGCGGGTCATCAAACCCGAGCAGCCGATCAGGATCAAGCCTACCGTGCCGTCAGATCTGGCTAGTCGCTCGCGCGGACCCGGCTATTTCGCCGGGTTCAGCTCTTTCCACGGGTCCTTGACCTGGGGGATCGTCGCGATCTCGACATTGGCCAGCTTGCCGTCGACCTTCTCGACGCGGCGGATGTAGATGTTCTGGACGATGTCGCGCGTCTCGGGATCGATCATGATTGGCCCGCGCGGGCTGTCGGGGTTCTTCCAGGTCTTGAAGAAGGCCATCGCCTCGTCGGCAGTGAATTTCCCGCCGGTTACCTTGATCAGGTCGAAGATCGCAACCATCCCGTCCCAGGCGTCGACCGACAGGAAATCGGGGATGACGCTCTCGCCATAGGCGCGTTTCCAGGTGGTGAGAAAGGCCTCGTTGGCCGGCCGCCTGCCGGCGGTCGAATAAGTGCCCGCGGTGATCAAATCGAGCGCGCTATCCCCGATCGCCGGCATCTGTTCGTCGGGCAGGAGGTCCTGCGCCGAGGTGATGTGGATGCCGGCCTCGCGCAGCTCGAGGTCCTTGACCGCCTTCATCAATGCCGTCGCCTGGATGCTCGGGATCCACAGAAAGGCGACATCGGGCTTGGCGTCCCTGATCCGCTGCACGAATGGCACGAAATCGGGGTTGGTCGGCGGCATGCGCACGGCGCCGACGATCTGGCCGCCGGCATCGGTGAAGCCTTTGGTGAACGACTGTTCCGAATCATGGCCGGGAATGAAATCGCTGACCGCGGTATAGCCCTTCTTCCAGCCCTGCTCGGCGGCCCATTTGCCGATCGGGTAGCCCTGCTGCCACAGCGTAAAGGTGACCCGCGCGACGTAAGGCGAAATCCGCGGGATCTGAACGCCGGCCGCGGCGATGCTGATCAGCAGAGGAACCTTGGCCTCGGCAGTGAGTGGCGCGATCGCCGCGGCGACCGGGGACAGGATAACGCCGGTCAACAGCTGGACATGCTCGCGCGCGATCAATTCCTGCGCCAGCCGCTTGCCGACCTCCGGAGTGGAGGTGTCGTCGCGGCGGACCATCTCGAGCTTGACGCCGGGCGGCAATTCCCGCTCATGCTCCTTGATGTAGAGGTTGATGGCCTTTTGCGCCTGGTCGCCGGCCTGGGCGACAAACCCCGTATAACTGTTGATCAGCCCGATTTTGACCACGGTCTGCGCCGCCGCGGGAAGCGGCGACAGCACGAGCGCCGAACCGGCGGCCAGCGCGAGCAACAGGCCCCATGCATTGCGTGACATCATGCGCCGCCCCCACACCGCAATCGGTTACCGCTTCGTGCGCACTTTACCGCCGCATAGGGCTACCGCATAACGAGATATGCGTCCTTCGAGACGGTGCTTCGCGCCTCCTCAGGATGAGGTCAGCTTGTGATGGAATTAAGGAAAAACCTCATCCTGAGGAGCCCGCAACGCGGGCGTCTCGAAGGACGCTCGGCGCTGATCCAGCGGCCTCGCCGGCCTATTTCGGAGGGTTCAGCTGCTTCCATGGGTCCTTGACGTTGGGGATCGTCTCGAACTCGACATTGGCGAGCTGGCCGTCGACCTTCTCGACGCGGCGCAGATAGACGTTCTGGATGATGTCGCGGGTCTCGGGGTCGATCATGATCGGGCCGCGCGGGCTGTCCGGGTTTCTCCAGCTCTTGAAGAACGCCATCGCCTGGTCGGCGGTGAACTTGCCGCCGGTCGCCTTGAGCATGTCGAAGATCGCCGTCATCGCGTCCCAGCCGCCGACCGCGGCAAAATCGGGGATCGCCTTCTCGCCGTACGCGCTGTGCCAGGCGGCAAGAAACGCCCTGTTCTGCGGCCGGGTCGCGGCGGCCGAATAACTGCCGGTGCTGACGATGCCGAGCGGGATGTCGCCCATGTTCGGCAATTCCTCGTCGAGCATCACATCCTGCGTGGTGACAAGCTGGATCCCGGCCTCCTTGAGGCCGAGGTCGGACCACGCCTTCATCACCGCCGTCGCGTATTTGCCGGCCGGGACAAAGATGAACACGACCTGCGGCTTGGCGTCCTTGATGCGCTGCAAAATCGGCACGAAGTCGAGTTGCGACAATGGGATGCGGGTGGTGCCGATGATCTCCCCGCC
>WNFC01001612.1_pt1 | contig 23917 bp, 27 predicted proteins | sample 5400541 | NCBI WGS metagenome assembly WNFC01 (sample SAMN13153342, study PRJNA577476) | soil metagenome | isolation source: 120 cm saprolite under Douglas fir tree site 2 hole 2 replicate 1 | place: USA:California | collected 2015-04-18
GCTCCGGTGTGAACTTAAGATAGCCGATATTGGCGCCGAGCCGCAGTCCCATTCCGGAACGGATCGGCACTACTACCATGCCATTGGCGGAAAGAACGGTCATGCCAAGCCCGCCGACGAAATACGCTGAACCGGCAACGCCCCCAAATCGCTGATAAACGGCCCCAGTTGCTGGCAGATTGTAGACGAGCATCATGGTTCGAGCGCCATCGCCCCCGAAGTCCCAACCAAGCGAGGGACCCTGCCAATACACAGCCAAATCGCCAGCATTCTTTGTGAAGAGCGTTCCCTTGCCGTACCGCAGCCCCCGACGAAGGCTCCGGTCGCTTCCTGCCCAAGGATGTACCCGTTGGGCAGTCCCCACTGGCTCACCGCGTGTTCGACGAGGTGGGCGAGCCCGCTTGATACTCCGCCAAAAAAGCGGCTGCCGGCATCGACGATCTCGCCAGGAGAATAATCGGCGTTCGCTTGCTGCGGTGTCGACTGGGCCGCGGAAGGCTCAGCACCGAAACAGAGAAGGACGATAAAGCCGGCAATTCGGAATATGCGGCGCATTGCCGTGGATCCCCCGATCCATTGGCACCCGAATTACGGGAGCCTGTAAGAGCACTGTGGCAGGATCGCGGCGCACTCCCTCCTTAGGGTGTAGACCTGTTGCAAATCCCGCACAATCTTCCTGAGGGCGGCTGCACAGCTATCAATGCCTGACGTGCCCGGATTGAAGTTGACGATAGTCCAGTTTGTGTCAACCGCTGTGTCCGCGAGAGGGTGCACGGTCACAATGGTAGCCCCCTCGCAATATGGCACGCTTCGGAGCTTTTCGAGTAGAATGACTTCGAGGTCTTGGGGTTTGATAGCTAGTTTCGCCAATTCGTTCTCCCGGTCATTAATGGACGCGAGCAAGGACCGTGCTGCCGCCACGGCGCCGAAAATGATCCGCGCGGGCTCGCTGCGACCCATTGCAGAAACGACCAGAGGTTGCCTCCTCCCGACCGGGACCGCCTCAGCTGGAGGGAGGGCCGTGCCGGGTCACAGAGGAATCCGCGGGCATAGGCGATTGCGCATTGGGCAATCGCGCTTGGATCGCACGGCTACGTCGCGCCGGAGAATTCAACGCATTCCGGCCGATGATCGTGAGGTGCCAAGCCCTCACACCAGGGAACCCATCAAAGCATCTCCACTCGACCCACCCCCGGACTTGGCAGGCGCGCTTCGTGGAGTTCCGGACAGCCGCGGTCTGCCCGTTGTCTCGAGGCCCGAGCTCCCGCAGCGTTTCCAGAAATTTGCGCTGATCATCCGACGGATGTTCTCGCGGCCTGTGCCGCTTCGCGTATCCGACCATCCCTCCTCCCGCTCCCCGACCGTGGCACGCTTAATAAGCTTTGTGGCGACACGGTGCGGTGATCAGGTATTTTTATGGCGGCGGTCCATGAGGCCGTTTTTCTGTCTACTCGTTGCAAAAACGTCACAGCCACGGTTTTCCCCGCGTCTGCTGGAAAACGCCACAAAGCAGCTGTTAGCTCGCGCTGCCGTGATTCGGAGGTCGCAGGATGGGTAACGAAGCGCCAGAAAGCTTGCCCATTGTCCGATGTCCCGGCTGCGAAGAGCCGATGGAGCCCAAGGGCGCCACGCCAGTCACCAGGGAACTGGATGACATCAGCTACGTCTGCCCGAAGTGCGGCGCTGAGACGAAGCGCACGATGAAGCGGGGATAGTGCGCGTCCGCCAATTTCGGGGTCGTGGGTTTCGGACCCGATTTTGATCTCCACCGTGCTCATGCCCGGTATTGAAGGGGGAGGGGACGGCCGCCGATGTTAACAGCGCCGTGGCTTAATTGTTAATGGGCCGACTTTCGTTCTCCGATGGAACGCATCAATGACTCAATTTCACAACGCACGAGAGATCCCAGAGTCCCCGTGTGGAGTTCCGTCCCCGCGAACGCCACCTGCAAGGCCCCCGAATCGTGTCTCATTAAAACCGTTTTCAAGTTACAATCGTTTCACAAGCGTCATCATCTTGGCGGGCAAAATTGTGGATTGCGGATTTGACTGCCGCGTGTTCGCCATTTTCAGCTGTTCACCTCCAGTTGCTACTGCGCATTTAAGGGGCTCGCGAGCGGGCCATCGGGTGAATTGTGGCCACGCCACCTGGCGACTATTCTACTAACCCGCTGATGCGAGAACATTTTGGATCGATGATCAAACCAGGTTCGCTCAATGGGTTATTTGCACAGGTTGAGACCGCCCAGGCGGCCGGACCAGCGATCGATTACTATACGCTACTTGCCGGAGCCGTTGACGGTCTCAGTGAAAACACCACCGCTATGCGGCATGCGCTGTATGCTAGTGCGGAGACGGCGCTTATCCGCGAGCTGCGGAGCCATGATCCGCCCCTTCCGGAATCCGAGATCACGCGCGAACACCTGTCATTCCACAGAGCCATCTACAAAGTCGAAACGGAGTGGGTGTTGCGACATACCCTGCCGCTGAGTAGAGCCACGCTCCGGCGCCATACATCGCCTTCTGATCCACCCGCGTCATTGCCCGAGATGGTCGCAGTCACGCCTGAATCACAAATGGGGGAAAGTGGCGCGAGTGAGTCGGCCGTTGAGTCCTCCGAGATCGGAAACGATCCACCACCTCCATCTTGGCTGTTGGCTAAAGAAGTTGAGCCTGAACAGCCAGCCAGTCCCCTCAAAGGGGCCATCTGGGCGTCAGTCTTAATATTCATCGTCGGGATCTTAGCTGTTACACTTTTTCTGAAACCAGAAAGAATGAGCTTTTTACTAGTTCGGACCCATCTAGTGCAGGCGTTGGTTAACATCCCGCCGTCGAAACTTGTGGAGCTCACAGACTGGGGTTCATCATGGGCGCTTGAAACGATGCGAAGCTTGATGGCGCCTGTTGCGCAAAGTGCGGCCTTATATGAGGAAGATCCGACCGACCTACGAGGAATACGTTACATCGGCTCGGTGATGTGGAGGAGCGAGAGGCCAGACGATGGGAGCGCCTTCGGGCTCATCAGTCTGGCCTCTATCAAGATCCCTGAGCTCAACATGAGTGTAACGATTCGGTTTCGCCGTAATGCCGATGAGGCATTGGCGGAAACCCACATCATAGAGATGATATTCAATTCGACCGATCCAGCATTCGGCGGCATCTCCGATGTCTTGGATATCATGTTGAAACAGTCGGAGGAGGCCCTCGGCCAGCGGCTCGCCGGAGTCATTAAGCATGCGAGTTCTCGGTTCTTCATTGTGGCGCTTTCAACGACTGAGACGGACACACGACGCAATCGGGAACTGATGAAGGAACAGTGTTGGTTCGATATAGCAATCGTCTACACTAGTGGTCGACGCGCAATACTTGCTTTTGAGAAAGAAAAAGAAGCGTTTGCCAGGATGGAGTGAGTAGTGAGGACTGGTGTCCTTTCCGAAAATTCCGATGAAAGACAGTGCCTTGGTGAATGGGAGAAAGGTAGTCCGGAACTGGCACATCTCGGAAGGGCCAATCGGCGTCCGAAATGTCTGCTTACTGAGGATAAAGGGACGTGCTCAGGAAAGAGCGGACGCGCCGCCAGCGCAGTCACTCGCCAGGGAAGCAAGTTTAACCACCAGGGCCTAGTTTTTGGCTCTGACAATTGGATGTTATCGGAGGTAATCCCCTTTCGCCGAGTTCGCGACGCGGGTTATAGCTAACCCATCCAGGGCGCAAACAGGTCCCCGATAGGTTTCAGCGATGACCCGCTTCGCGGCTGGAGCCGGGTGGCCGTGCGGGCCCGCTCGACAACCGCAGTGGAAAAACCCAGAACCGCGCCAGAACGACGGGTGGGTGGTAAAAAGTACGTCGACAGAATACGAGCGTAGCACTCGCCGATTTAATAACGAGGTCTCATCGGGGCGGCTGATGAGTTGCTCCGATGCTCGTTCCCCAATTGGGCTGTTTGGACTTCCCGGTCGTCGCCGGGAGCCCCTCTCTTCACGGCTGCCCGCGACCTGACACGACCTCTTGGAGCCACCCCTTCACTCGCCTCTCGTCCATGGGCTTGGGGATCAACGGTCGACCGGCGAATGCCGGATCGATTCCGTCAGCGGCTCTGGCAGACACGAATGCGAACGGGACGTCACGACTCGCCAGCTTCCGAGCCGCCGGGTAGACGAACTCGTCATTCTTGAGCCATATGTCGAGCAGTGCCGCGTCGACGTGACACGAGTCGATGAGCGCACACGCTTCGCCCAGGCTGCCGACCGGTCCCACGCAGACGTGGCCAGACTCTTCGACGATCTCCTGGACCAGGAGGGCGACTAGAGCTTCGTCTTCCACGACGAGTATGTTCATGTCAGAACCTCCGCGCGTCCCGGTGCTGCAATGGCTCGTCGGCCGCGTTCTTCGGCCACGGAGGCGGCGAAATTGTGTCAAATGAATCAGATTCCGTCGAGACGTCGCGACAGAAAAGAGGCCCCGGACCGGAGCTCAAGGCCGAGTCCCCGCTCGCCGCTGCCGCAGCGATCCACCTGCGCCCAAGCATCGAGCACCGGTCCCAGTCATTGACGCGCCCAAGGCACGCGGCGGCTCAGAGAGACTCTGATGCAGGCCCAATAGCGGGGCTCGGCCAGGTAACCGCCTTTTATGCGAAACTGATGGGTCATTCCGCAGTGTGGACAGCTGAAATCCATCATCTCATCTTGAACCGATGAGAGGCTTTGCAGATCGGTTGTCACTCCGGCATCGACCGCACGGCCTGTTTGTGGGCAAGTGAACGTGAGATGCGCATGGGCACTTCCAGCGAATTGCGCCAGGTTGTAAGGAGTTCCCAACTAGGGTTAACGATGGGTTAAGATAAACCAACTCGCGATGAGGGCGGGTAAGTCCCCGGGAGAGCTTGGCCCGATGACCAAGGTGTCGAAAACTGCAGCCGAGCTGGAAGCGATGGTCTTGGCTGCCTTGCGCCGCGCTCCACATTGCCAAGGTGTATCGAGTGTTACCGTAGAACGCGTCGACGAGACCAGATTTAATCACACATGGGGGGTGAGTCATATCGGCGGCGATGTAGAGCCACTGGCATGTGAGGTTGCTCTTAAGGAAATCTTGGCCTCCGCTACAACACCAATACGACCTGACCTATGGAGGCTGATCTGCTCCCCGATGAGGTGAGAGGGACGCCCGCTTCCGGCGCATTCAATGAGGGCCACTGTCAGCCGGGTCCCCACTGCAGACCATAAAACAATTTACCAACCTAGGGCACTCAGGCGCGCCGCCGCGATGCGGAGTGATCGAACGGAGGTGGCAAGTTTCGCAACCAACGACGAACGCGTTCAGGACCCGTGTCCCGCGATTTCTGCCAGCAGTTCGTGGGTTGTGATTTGACGGCAGTAGCCCCGATTGTTGGCGAGCGAGGAGGCGTGGCGCTCCGGGGAGTGCGTGGCGCAGGCGTCGGTGACGAGGGTCACAAGGTATCCGAGATCGCAGGCGTCGCGGACGGCAGAATCAACGCATTGGTCGGTGAGCAACCCGACAATGACGAGCGAGCGAACGCCGAAGTTGCGCAACACATAATCGATATTGGTTGAGATGAAGGGCGATGAGGAGGTTTTGCGGATCACGATCTCGTCGTCGAGCGGAGCGACGATATCCGGCACCTGGGCGTCCCACGACCCTTTTGGCACGTTAATGCTCGAAATCTTGTAATCGAGGCTGCGGTCGCGGCCGTCGCGCGTGAGATTCTCGATGACCGTGTAGATGACTTCGATCCCGGCGCCACGACAGGCCTTTAGCAGGCGCGCCTGATTCGGAAGCGTGGTCGTCTCGAGAAGATGGACGAAATTCCTGCGGGCGTTATTTTCCGCCTCGTCCAGCCCGGCGAAGGAGCCCCCGGCAGGATGCGCGCTGTAATTCTGCACATCGATGAGCAGCAGCACCGCATGGTCGCGGTCAATCGGAATATCGCGGCTGATGCGATCCATGATCAAAATCGCTCAATAGGCCGCTGCATAGCGCGAACAGATTGCTTCGTCGCTTTGGCCCTTGACGGCACCGATCTCCGATATTTTGAGACGCAGATAGGCGTCGAGAAATTCGGGGCCAAGCCATCCGCAGACCGTCTGATTGGCTTTGAGCATGTCGAGCGCTTGCTCGAGCGAGCCCGGCAATGGCATGAGGCCAAGTGCGCGCCGCTCGTCATCCGACATGTCCCAAAAACTCTTGGGCGGGGGTGCGCCGAGTGTCATGCTCTTCCGGATGCCGTCGACGCCCGCATGCACGAGGGCGCCCAGTGCCATGTAGGGGCTGGCTGTCGCGTCGCTTACGCGAAACTCGACATTGAACTGGCGCGCCGCGTCTTCCAACGCCATGTCGAAGATCGCGCACACCCGCAACGAAGCCCCGCGGTCGCGGTCGGCGAGGTTGGTCCAGACCGGCGCCCAGCGATTGGGACGCAGGCGGAGGTAGGACACGATCGAGGGCGCGGTCAGAGCTGCCAGTGCCGGCAAGTGATGGAGAATGCCTGCGACGAAGGGCTCCGCTGCCTCGGATAGGCCGTATGGGCGCGACGAATCATGCGTGACCGGCTGTCCAGCCGCGTCCCAGAGGCTGAAATGGATATGCGTGCCGTTGCCGACCGCGTCGAGATCGACCACCGGCGTGAATGTAACTCGATGGCCGAGGCGAAAGGCCACCGCGCGCGCCATCTCGCGGACGATGACCGCCTCGTCGGCTGCGCGAATTCCTGCCGTCGGTGCGACCGTCACTTCGTACTGGCGTGGCGCATATTCGGGCAGGAAGGAATCTGGCTTTACGCCGGCGCGTCGGATCGCCGAGACAAAAGCTTCGCCGAACGCTCCCTGATGCCGGTATGAGTCATAGCCGTAGGTCGTTCCCGGGCGGGCGTCCGTATAGACCAATTCTTGCTCGAACGCGGAGAAAATCTGCAGTCCGGCCTCGCGCTGTAGATCCTCGACGGCACGGCGCAGAAAATTGCGCGGACAGCAAGACCACGGCTTGCCGTCCGGTGTGCGGATGTCGGCCAGGTAAAAGCGTTCGGAGGGAAAACCCTCGAATGCGACGTCGATCTTGGTGGACGGATCCGGAATCAGGGCGAGATCCCCAACGGTTCCGAATGGATTGTCATAGATCGGACCGAAGGCCGACATCATGATGTTGGCCCCGGTGTATCCCATGCCCTTGCGCACCCGGGACTCAAGATCCACCGCGGGGAACGCCTTGCCGCGCATGTGGCCGGAAAGATCGCAGACCCCGACAAAAATGACATCTTCATGTTCCATGAGAAAGAGCTCCGGTGCTCTCGATAGAGGGACGGTAGCTGTTGTCTGCCGGCCAGCAGATCGCCGTCACACGCATCAAAACTCAGCCTCGCTTGCGTCCTCATGCACCGCACCGCCTCGCATGAGCCGACGGGCGACTTGGGCGGTCTGATGACGCGTCCGGGGTGTTGGAGAATGGGCGGCGAGATATCGCGCCGCGGCGATGAGAATCGGAGCTGCTTCCGGATCGCCTTGCCAAGCCAGGTACTGTCGCACGCCGGCTTGAAGATTCTGCACCATGTGGAAGCCAGCATCCTCGCGTAGGAGCGCGTGCCCTAAGACGGCAATGAAATCGGCAGGCTGATGACCGGCGGCAAGATGGGATGCCACGATCCGCGCGGCTTCCGCGACCTGATGCTGGCGGTCGCAGGCGTCGAGAAACCGGCGACGAAGCTTCGCTGGCGTGTGGGCTCGAAGGTCGCCAAGAGGTAGGCGCGCCGGCGGGACGTTGAGGTAGCGGTCGAGATAGACCGCGAGCGCGCCGTGAAATGCGGCGCGCACGCATAGGGCCTCAATCTCAACGTCCGCGCCGTCGCCGGTCGCCCGCATGATGAGCCCAAAGGCGGCATTGGCGTAGCTAAAGGTGTGGTGCGCGCTGTCCCAGTCTGAATGATCGTTGCTGGTCCCGAAGTGAGCGATACGCAAGGCGGCAGCCAATGCCACCGAGCGCGCAACATCGGCGGATGAAGCACCCTCCTGCAGCGCGTCCAAAAGTGCCTGAAGGACCACTTCCGGATCGTCGCCGAGCACTGCGCGGCCTAAAACCGCGTGCTCGCGCCAGGAACCGCGTAGCGTCCGGGCCGCCCTCAGTAACTCGGCTACACCGCGCAGTGCGCGCTCGGCAAGCGCCACGAGATCAACGGGATGACGCCAGCTATCCATCTCCTCCCTGCCAAGCGTTGCGGTGAGCACGGGCACGACCGAGGGCAATAGCGCGTTGGCATGTTGCCAGCCAACGAGGTCGATCGCGGCAAAGGCTTTGTCGAGGAAATCGAGCGCATGACCGCCATCGGCGAAGTAGCGATCTGTGACCGCGGTCAACGTCACAGCCGCGAGCCATTGCGGCGTGGCACCCGCGACGAGCGCAGTTCGCAGCGTGCGCTCTGCACCGGTCCGGTGGCGCACGCGTACCCAATGGCGGAACCAACGCGCAAGCGTATCGAATGAGACGTCTGCGCCGAGGGGCTCCGTATCAATGCGCGGCGGCTGTCCCTCGCAATCATCGGCGACGGCGGCAATGCCGTGAAATAGCGCAAGGTAGCGGTCGTCGGCGTCGAGCACCGGAAGGATATCAGCCAGCGCCATAAGGGTCGTGAGCCCCGCCCCCCAACGCTCGCGATGGGTAGCCCCGTAAAGCAGAGCGTCGCGCACTATTTCCATGGGTGGCACGCCTGCCGCGATGGCTCCCAGCACCGCCTTTCCGATCACCAGGCTGATGTTGTGGGCGAGGCCGTCATGCAGCCGGCGTTGCCAATGCGCCGCCTCATCGCGCGGCGCGGGCGTGGCCGCCACCCACACCTCGCCGTCGACAATGCGTACGGCTCGCAGCGGCACGTCATCGGCCCACAGGTCGAAGGTCGAGCCGCTGCGCACGTCGAAACGGGCATGGTGCCAGTGGCAGGTGAGAATGCCGTCCTGAATGCTGCCCCGGTGGAGTGGAAAGCCCATATGCGGGCAGCGATTGTCGAGCGCGAGGATGTCATCGCCGTCGGCGATGATGAGCACCGCGCCACTAGGCGTGCCGATCACCATATGCCCGCGGTCGCGTAAATCGCCGAGCATCCCGACGCGAATGAAATCACTGCCCGCGTCTTCCATACTAATACTCCTGCAACACTCACACGGAAAACGTCCACCGCCGCCTTTAGTTGACCTTGCCCGTCGCGCGCCTCATAAGTAAGCGATTCAACGTACCTGAAGGACGAGCTTACCCCTAAAATGGCGCGATTCACTCAGTCGATGCGCATCTGCGGCTTCAGATAGGCGATAGAGCTTGACCTCGGGAGGCCGTATGGCTCTTGCCTCGAGCAGTTCGGCGATGCGCTCGAGAGACTGCCGCGACCGTCCAACCGCAGGCCTGAGCGATATCACATCATTGCGATTGGGCTTTGGCGCTTGCGCGCCGGAAGCGATAAAGGCCGCTCGGCCCCCCGGCTTGAGCACCGCGAAGGACTTCTGCGCGACGTCACCGCCGACGGTATCGAAAACGGCGTCGCAACCCGTCACAACCTTCGTGAAATCCTGCGCATTGTAATCGATGATCTCATCGGCACCGAGGTCACGCACATAGTCACGGTTCGCTGCACTCGTAGTCGTGATCACACGTGCACCGATATGCTTTGCGAGCTGAACGGCGAAACTGGCGACGCCTCCTGCGCCGCCCTGAATCAGAATGGTCTCACCGGCCCGCAGCTTCAACGTTTCCTCGATGGCGCTTAACGCTGTAAGACCAGTAAGCGCCACGGCAGCGGCGTTAACGTGCGATAGCCCGTGCGGCTTTTTGGCGATGATCGCAGCCTTGACCGCAACCTTCTCAGCATAGGCCCCTTCTTGACCCGCCTCGCAGACCCCAAAAACGGAATCACTTTTTTTTAAATCTTCGACGCCGCTGCCGACGGTGCTAACCACCCCGGAAAAGTCTCGCCCCAGGACCAAGGGAAACTTCGATTGGGCATACTGGCCAGCGCGCGCTTTCCAATCGGCGGCGTTGACGCTGGCCGCAACCACGTCAATGACTACCTCGCCGGGCGCAGCCACGGGATCCGGCAAATCGCCGTATTCCAAGACTTCTGAGCCGCCGTAGTGTTCAATGAAAACAGCTTTCATCGATTTGCCTATGTGATTTAGCGCATGCGTTTAGGGTCATAAGGGGACGTCGCTGAATGCTAAACGGAACCTAGCATAATGCCACGTTGGAGGCGTTTAACAGGCATGCCGGCACGAGGCTAAACGTGGAGGTAGCCAGCCTCGCGAGTGCGTTCGCTTATTCCAGCTTCCATGATGACCTACCAGGCCGATCACGGGACGTTCGCTATAATCCCGATTTGTGGCTCTTGCGTCAATTCCGTTCGTCTATAACGCAGGAGCAGCAACGGCTCTTGAAGCGGCCAACTGGGTGCGATCGACAAATACTTTGCATCCAAACAAAGGATCCGGTTTTGGTCTTTTTCCGACTGGGAGGTAAGTCACAGACGCCATCCCCGAACGGGTGCTATTCTTTGTTTCATTGCGCGGGGAATGATCTCGAACGGAGGTAAGATGGCTAACTCCACCGACGGCGCGATGTCATCAGGCTTGCTGAAGCTGGGGCGTTTTCGGGCCATCATCAGATGTCGTGCAGACGAGGAGGGCCCGCTGCCAAGTCAATTCGGCACCCGCCGTCAAGTTCCGATCGGCCTAGCCCTTAAGCCAATTTTCCTTCCACAGCGCCACCTCTACGCATCGGGTCGCCTCCGTAATATCGCCTTTCCCGCCGGTCCTGGCTGCGAGCAACAGCATTTCCGCGCACCGATTCCAATAGGGCCGCGCCTGCCGGAATTGTTCAAGATCCGCGATGAGCTGCGCGGCGTCGGCAAGCGTCTCAAGCTGCGCGGATCTGGAGCGATCCCCCGTGCCCAGGGCCACTGAGCCAATTAGGTTCCAAAACTTCCGCAACCCCGCCATAAACCTTTGCAACGATAGCGCCGTCGAGGGAGTGATTCGGCACGCTGACCTCACCGTACCGAGCGGTCCCGGTCCGCATGACCCCCTCAGACCGGGACCGATCTGCACCTGAAAGTTAAATGCATCAGAATTTCCGACCCCCGGCGCCAACTCGCCGGGCCCCGCGCAGGATAGCCAAGCGTCGGATCGACAAGGCCGCCCGCCGGAAACACGGGCGGCCTTTGCATCTTTGCGGCCCGGAGCCGTTGGAGCGAAATGTCAAAGTTGAGTTGAGCTTTCAGGTATTATTCCCTTCGGTCCAGCACTTTGACGATCTGCTCCTCGATCATTCTCGGGCCGCGGCGTCAAGACCGCCATCTGATGCGGAGAGGCTGGCATTCCTTCCAGCGTGAGCGTGGGGGGCGGCGCCCGCTCTTGAACATGGGCCGATCCCACCACCGAGACCTGGTGCGGGGTGATTGGGAAGCCCATAACTTCATAGGTTGGAAGCTCTGCAGCCGCTGCACCGGCTCCGCCTGGTGCGCCGGCTTCTCACAGCAGTTTTCCGCGCGCCTGCCGTTCCGTAAAATCTTAGAACCAGTCTCGATGCCGACGGTGGAAATTGCGGGCCGGGCCCATAAAGAACGGCTCAGCGGTTATCGGCCAGCAGCTTATCCGGATTAGGAGCCCCGGCTGGGTTCACGGAGTGGCGTCCTCAACCCAACCGGGGCCTTGCCGCCCAGTGCGGCTGAGCGGCATGCGCGGCGTACTCCAACCCGGGTCGCGGCGCGAGAACCGTGCGAGCATGGGCCAGCAGTCGTTTAACTTCCGCGATGCCCGTCGATCTACTGCTATCGCTGAGATCAACTAGGCCCTGCAAAGCTTCAGTTAGCTCGTCGATCCGGGCCTGTGCAGCTTCGAGGGGATCAGGCCCCACTTGGTACCTACGCATTCGAAGTTTATCGAATAGACCATGCATATCGTGGCTCCCTAAAAGAGCGATGCGGAGTTAGCCGAAGGCTTACTGCCGATCCTGAGCGCCTGAAACGGTCCCGATCGGCAGGGGGCAACCTGCGACCGGGACCGTCCTGTTGGGGAGGACAAAGGGCTGACAACGACTCATCCTCCCCAACCGCGGTACAATCCTCGAATTTTGTGGCGCTGGTGCGGTGATCAGATGAGTTGATAATGGCAGTTCATCCTGCGAACGGATTGGTCCGCCAGGATAGTAAAGTTGAGAGCCGCCGGACCAGGCGCCAAGTCACCGGACGGCTTTCCTCAGCTTCCCGGTGTCCAAGAGGACGGCTACGCCGGAGTGACCGGCAGTGACGTAAGGTGAGACACCCTTCGTTAATCGCGCCGTGGGGTAATTCGTACCGGGCTGGCTTACGTTCCCCGTACGGAGTACGCGAATGACCGAAACTTGGTGCCCCAACCTCAAGGCGCTCGACGCCCATATCGTCACACCGAAAACAAGGGCACAAGAAATGCCCCAGGCAGCGACGTGGAGCCAATTGCAGGAAGAGCTCGAGCGCATTATTGCAAGGTTTAGCAGCGACTCGGAAACTCCACCGGCAGTCACGAGTAATCTCATCAAGCGGCTCGAGACGGCAAAGTGGACGGCCGAGGTATTGTTCGGGTTCGCAGCTGCAGACTGGCTGTTTCTTGTCGTCGGTGTCGCGCTTGTGACGGTTTTCGCGGCGGTGTTCGTTCTCTAGAGAAAACCAGGGTCACGCGAAAAGGCCGCTCGAATTTCCGGCGAGCGGCCTTGTCGATCCGACGCTTGGCCATCCTGCGCGGGGTCCGGCGAGTTGGCGCCGGAGGTCGGTCACATCAAAGCTACTGTGGGAATCAAGCCGCCGAAGGATCTTTTTCAGTGTACAAGAGTCGATTTTCGCCAGACGTGGCATTTGCGCAACAAAGATAATGGCGCTAGCATGCGTGCCGGTTGATTCGCGTGGGGGTGGCCTATGTTGCTTGGGGATAGTTTGGGTTTCAGCTTACGTCGAAGCGATTTGCTCGTTATGGTTGCGGGCGTAGCATTGGCGGTGCTGGGAGTACTTGCTTTTTAGCCGCGAAGATCCGCCCGGACTGAAAAATTATAAAAGGAAGATTGCTGCGAAAAGCGCGTCAAGCAGAATACCGCCGACGAGCACTAGCCAGTCCGCAGCCGAGCCCCCGAGCAGTCGCGCTCGTTTCATGACGGACACCCGCTTATTCATTACAGCATTGTCCATAGCGGAAATGGATTGAAGAGAGATGTGACCTCGGTCACACACACATTACGTCGGAAAATGAAGCCTGCTGTTGTTGCACGAAGATCACGTCGGTTCCACACTGCTGATCATGCAAAGCTGATCCCGCAGTTTCGGGTTTACTTTCCCGACATCGGCCAGCTAAATCGGAACGCTAAATCGGGACAACGATGGTGCAATGGAACCCTTGCCTGGGGTACGTCGGCTCGAAGCTTCCATCTAGCTCGTGGGTAATGCTTCGCTCCATGAGGCGAGACCCGAAGCCGCGGCGCATGGGCGGTTTCACAAGTGGTCCTCCTCGCTCGCGCCAGTCGATACGAAGGCGGCCGATGCCTTGGTCGGCCGTGACCTTCCAGCTGATCGAAATTCGGCCGGTTGGCGCAGAGAGCGCACCGTATTTGGCAGCATTCGTGGCAAGCTCGTGAAGCACGAGGCCCAAGCTGATCGTTTGCCGAGAGCTCAATTCGATCGGTGGACCAGTCGCTATCACGCGAGCATCATGCTCGCGGCCCACATAGGGTTCGAGTTCGACCGCGACCAGATCATGGAGAGGCGCCCGCTCCCATGCTCTGCGCGTGAGTAGGTTGTGCGTGGCAGAAAGAGCTCTCAAGCGAGCAGAGAACGCTTGGTTGAATGTCTTAGGGGAAGAGGTGTGCTTCATCGTCATCGCAGCGAGCGACTGGACGGCTGCGAGCGTGTTCTTAACGCGGTGGTTAAGCTCCTCGATCAGCAAATTTTTCTGCCCCTCGGCGCGCATCCGACTGGTCAGATCCACGACCACAGATAACAGGCCCTCGTGGCGCTCGGAAAGCGCCGTTACATTCACCTCGGTCCATACCGCCGTTCCATCGGGCCTTACATAACGCTTGCGGAAGGTATATGGGGCGCCGCTTTCTACGGCGAGGGAAAACAGTCGAGCGTTCTCTAGGATGTCATCGGGATGGGTGATCTTTTCAAAGTGCAGCCCGACAAGCTCCCCGCGTGACCGGCCCGTTAGCTCGCAAAAGTGTGAGTTGACGTACACATACCGACCGTCCAATCCAGTCTGCATGATCCCGACCGGCACTCTGTCGAGGATGAACGAGAGATAATTTTCCCGTTCGCTGGGTTGTCCAGATCTCTTGCGTGGCGTTTCTAGTTCGATACCAAAGAGTTTCACCGAATACGCCTCTGGTCCGTCTCAATATTTCCGGCCGGCTATCCGCGCGCCGTAGTCCCCGGTAGCAGCAGCACACCGGCCCCGAGCTTGACCGCGCCTGACGAGACCGCGCATCAGAAAAACCTGGAACGTCCCCAGGGGCGAGCGCGGGCCGGCCGTGATGGCGATTGAGTCAGCGATCTTGCGGGTCAGGTCGAGGGGCTTTCGGCGGGGCAAGAGGCGGCCCTTGAGTACCAGTGCACAATGCCAGTCCCTAAAACGCCCCACGGATGGCGTCAAATCGCACGGGAGTGTCCCCGCACGGGAGGCGCTGGCGGATGCACTGACAGCGTGCCCTCCAAAGGGCAGCGCCATGGCCACTCCAGGGCAGAGCCAATCGCTTCGTTCATCGATGTGGTCGGTGACTTTGCCATCGGCATGCTGGTCGGTGGAGGCGTGCCAACGATAAACCTCAGGATCGACTACCTCCGGCCCGCGATCGGCGAAACGATCACTGGCACCGGGCGCGTGCGCCGTCAGGGCCGCACCGTTGCTCTTGTCGACATTGAGATCACTGACCGGGAGGGCAAGCTGGTCGCCGTAGGCCGCGGCACCTGTGCGCCACAGGTCGGCTGATGGCAGTGCGCCCCAAAGGCGCGAATCACCAGTGGAGGAGGATTCCACCCGGATAGTTGTCGATTGATCCGGTAGCTGACGAGCGGCTCGGCCGGGCAACCGGAAGGGCTGGAGCCTCGTGACAAAGGTCGCCCTTGGCGGCTGAGCGATCCGGCGGGCCGTAACGCGAGTGAAGCCTGAGCAGGCCTCGAAAGTGACAATGCGGATGCCGACCCTCCTGCCATTTGGGGAAGGCGGCACGAGCGGGGAAGTAATCGACAAGCGCACCTGCTCGTGGCCTCAACGTCGCGAAAGGCGGCGGCCATGACGGGAATCGGACAGGGTCGTATGAGCATTGAGGCTGGGTAATGCCGGCGGAGCAAAGGGCCCTGACTTCTGGTGCGCTTTCGAAGATGGTGAGGTGAAGGTGATTGGCGATGAGCCTGGCAACACCGACTATGATCCGGACCCTTCAGAGAAAGCTGTATCGTAAGGCGAAGGAGGAGAGAACCGGCCGCGAAGACGACGCTTGCGGTCAGAGTTTTTCTCCGTGTGCCTCACGGTGAAGCCAGTCGGAGAGCCGGATGCCGGAGATCGGCACGTCCGGTTCGATGAGCGGGGATGGGAAACGGAGCGATGCCGCATGGCCCAAGCTACCGCGCCCATCCTCGACTCTACCATCTGCGACCTATGGCGACACCTAATTTGAGGGCTGCTTACGGCAGCTAAGCGGACGTGTCGCGACAGCGGCACGAGGGCCGGGTTTGACCCCAACCCGACATTCACCGATCGAGCGGCATCGCTCCACTAAGTCCTGGGAGCTCAAAATCGAACGATCTCAGCCCCGACCAATTGGCAATCTCCATTCGTTAATAATAACGAAGAACGGCTTCCAGCGTCTTTATAACGCGGTGCGTCCGCCCGCGATGTGAGCTTGTTCACATGATACGCCCGATCGGGATGAGGAGTGGACAGGCCTTGCCCACCCGTCATCCTCACCCATTGGCAAGGAACCCACGTCTCGGTCTACTCCTCGCCAAATTGTGGTAAAACAGCCCGCCATACGGACCCGCAGGGGCCTTACAAGCCATGACGACGCCGAGCCAACACGCCAAGGAAGCGACTGCGACCTTGCATCAAGTCCTGCGCATCTCCCCGCGCGATTTCGATGCCGAGGGCACCGCCGCGGTCATCGAACGGGCCATACGCAATGCCACGCGCGAGCGGGATACCCAAGCCCGTCGCCAGTTGAGGGAGGCGCAGGCCGCAGCGCAGGAGCGCTTGGCGCGATTGCTGAGCGCGTCGCCTGCGGTGATCTATAGCTTCAAGGCCACCGGCGATTTTGCGCCGACCTTCGTCAGCGACAATATCATCGGCGTGTTCGGCTACGCGCCCGCCGAATACCTGGAGAATCCGTCCTTCTGGCGCGACCGGGTCCACGCCGACGATCTGGCCCGTGTCGAGGAGGCAATCGCCAAATTCTTCGAGAACGGGGTCCACGCGGTGGAGTATCGGTTCCGACGCAAGGACGGCTCCTACTGCTGGGTGAATGACGAGCAGCGTCTGATCCGCGACGAGGACGGCAAGCCGCTGGAGATCGTGGGGTCGTGGAGCGACATCACCGCGCGCAAGGCGGCCGAGGAGGCGAAAGCTGCAGCGCATGCCCGGCTGTCACAGTTACTCACCAGCTCCCCCGCGGTGATCTACAGCTACCGGGCGACAGGAGACTTCGCACCGACGTTCGTCAGTCAAAACATCAGCGACTGGCTCGGTTACGAGCCCCGTGAGTACCTGGAGAACGCCGATTTCTGGCGACGCTGCGTGCACCCGGTCGACTTCGCCGCGGTGGAAGCCGAATCCGTACAGCTGTTCAGGAAAGGCCGCCACACGATCGAGTACCGATTTCTCAAGAAGGACGGCACCTACTGTTGGGTGAACGACGCGCAACGATTGATCCGGGACGAAAAGGGTCAACCGGCCGAGGTGGTCGGCTCGTGGAGCGACATCAGCGAGCGCAAGCGAGCCGAGGAAACAGCGGCGACGGCCCGGGATCGCGTTGAGCATCTGCTCGCGAGGTCCCCGGCTGTGATCTACAGCTTCAAGGCAACGGACGACTACGCGCCGACGTTCATCAGCCGGAACGTGAAGGACTTGCTCGGGTACGATCCCGAGGAATACCTCGAAAGTCCGGATTTCTGGCGAACTCGCGTGCATCCCAAGGACAGCGACCGCATCCTCGGTGAGTACTCGCGGCTATTTGTCGAGGGGCGCCTCAGCGTCGAGTACCGCTTCCGCAAGAAGGACGGCAGCTACTGCTGGATCAGCGACGAGCTGCAGTTGCTGCGCAACGCGGCGGGCGATCCGATCGAGGTGGTCGGCTCCTGGAACGACATCACGGCGCGCAAGCAGATCGGCGAAGCCCTGGTCGCCGCGCAAGACCGCATCGGGCGCCTATTGTCGTCAGCACCTGCGGTGATCTACAGCTACAAGGCGACCGGGGATTTCGCCCCGACCTTCGTCAGCCAGAACATCAGGGACCGTCTGGGTTACGAGCCGCACGAATACCTGGAGAACGCCGATTTCTGGCGGCGGTGCGTGCATTCCGACGACCTGGCCGCCGTGGAGGCCGAGGCGGTTCACCTGTTCAAAAAAGGTTCCCACACGGTCGAGTACCGATTTCTCAGGAAGGACGGCACCTACTGCTGGGTGAACGACGAGCAGCGGCTGGTGCGGGACGAGGAGGGCCAGGCGCTCGAGGTGGTCGGGTCGTGGAGCGACATCACCGAGCGCAAGCGAGCGGAAGAGGCAGCGGCGGCGGCCCGGGACCGCACCGAGCACCTAGTCGCCAGCTCGCCCGCCGTAATCTACAGTTTCAAGGCGACGGGCGACTACGCGCCGACGTTCATAAGCCGGAACGTGAAGGATTTGCTAGGGTATGACCGTGAGGAATATCTCAATAGCCCAGACTTTTGGCAAAGCCGCATCCATCCCGCGGACAGCCCGCGCATCCTCAGAGCTTATTCGCGTCTGTTCGAGGAGGAGCGTCTCAGCAACGAATATCGCTTCCGTAAGAAGGACGGCAGCTACTGCTGGGTCAGCGACGAGCTGCAAGTGCTCCGCAACCCGGCGGGCGATCCAATCGAGATAGTCGGCGCGTGGAGTGACGTCACGGCGCGCAAGCAACTCGGCGAGGCCCTTGTTGCGGCGCAGGAGCGTCTCGTCCACCTGCTGTCCTGCGCGCCTGCGGTGATCTACAGCTACAAGGCGACCGGGGATTTCGCGCCGACTTTCGTCAGCCAGAACCTTAAGGACTGGCTCGGCTACGAATCCGAGGAATATCTGGAAAATCCGGATTTCTGGCGCAGCCGCGTACACCCCGACGACCTCGCTGCGGTCGAGGCCAAGTCCGTCCAACTGTACAAGAAAGGCCGTCACACGGTCGAATACCGATTTCTCAAGAAGGACGGCACCTACTGCTGGGTGATCGACGAGCAGCACCTGATTCGGGACCGGGACGGCGAGCCCGTCGAGGTGGTCGGATCGTGGAGCGACGTCACTGCGCCCAAGGAGGCGGAGATCGCTTTTCGGCGCAGCGAACAGCGGCTCACCGACGCAATCGAATCGATCTCGGAGGGATTTTCCCTGTACGGCGCGGATGATCGGCTGATTGTCTGCAATACCGCGTACGGCGAGCTGCTCTACCCCGGACTGGGCACGCCGACGCCGGGCACGCCGTTCGAGACGTTGATCCGTAGCGCGGCGGAACGAGGTCTGGTCGAGGACGCCAAGGGACGGACCGACGAATGGGTTGCCGAGCGCTTGGCAAGACGCCGGCAACCTAGCGAGTCCCATATCCAGCGCCGCGGGGACGGGCGTTGGATTCAAATCAACGAACGCAAAACCACGGAGTGCGGCACCGTTTCCATCTACACGAACATTACCGAGATTAAACGCGCGGAAGAGGAGATTCGCGAAGCCAAGCGCAAGGCGGAGCAGGCGAACGAACTCGCGAGCGAACAGAAGCGGGAGCTGGAGATCCTGTCGACCAAGCTCTCGAAGTATCTATCACCCCAGGTCTATTCGTCGATTTTCACCGGCCAGCGTAGCGTCGAGATCGCCTCGAACCGCAAGAAGCTGACCGTGTTCTTCTCCGACATCGCAGATTTCACGGCGACGACGGATGATCTTGAATCCGAGGAGCTGACCAGCCTGCTCAACCACTACCTCACCGAGATGTCGAAGATCGCTCTCGATCATGGCGCCACCATCGACAAGTACATCGGCGATGCGATCCTGGCATTCTTCGGCGATCCGGAGACGAAGGGCGTCAGGGAGGACGCCATCGCTTGCGTCAACATGGCCGTCGCGATGCAGCGGCGGATGCGCGAGCTTCAGTTCGAGTGGCGCGATGCCGGCCTGGAAAAGCCGTTCCAGCTGCGGATCGGTATCAATACCGGCTATTGCACTGTCGGCAACTTCGGCAGCGAAGACCGGATGGACTACACCATCATCGGCAATGAAGTGAACTTGGCGTCTCGGCTGCAATCGCATGCTGAACTGGGCGGTATTCTCATGAGCCATGAAACTTATTCGCTCGTCAAAGACGTCGTCCTGGCCGAGGAGAAGGATCCCATACAGGCCAAGGGATTCGCCAAGCCGGTTCCCAACTACAAAGTTCTCGACCATTTCGACCAGCTGATAGGCAAAAGACGGGTCATCCGCGAGGAAAAAGACGGGCTGAGAGTCTTCCTAGATCTCCAGAAGCTGGATAAAGACAGTGCCGTCCAGACTCTAGAGAGCATTCTGTCGCGACTCCGGAGTTGACCAAAACATCGAAAACGCACTTTCTCGGCCCAGCAAAAACCAAATGTCCCGAAGCAGGGTCGCGAGATCAGTAATTTCCGGAAATGGCACTATTGCGACGTCGTACTGTGCCGCTAGGAGTTCCGCTTGCGGCGCCTAAGCGGACGTATAGCGGAAACACCCGGAAGACCGGGTTTGACCCAGACACGACATTCGTTGGTGCCCCTTGCCAGGTGCAATCGCCGGCGGAGTAGGACGCGGGCCGCAGCTTTCGCGGTATTCCGCGAGGCGCATTAAAGGAGCCCGATTACCGTCTCGAAAAAGCCAGACTAAGAACCGCCCAGCATACGGGTCCTTGACAGCGCAACGGTCGCATTTAGAAAGCGCGTATGTCGCACCCCGATCCGCACGGCCCACCGGACCGCACCCCGATCCAGGTGGGTGAGATCTGGGAGAACCCGAGCGGGCCACGATTCTTGAGCTTCCCTATAAGAACCAAGAGGGCCGCGCGACTGCCGAGCTGACAGCGCTCGTTGGAGCGATGATCCCGGCGATACTAGCTCCGCGATACGATCGAGGGTCTCACGCCAGACGGCCTTGTTTTTAGCAGTCACTTGCATCCCCTCTGATGGCAAAGCTTTCCGCAACCACCGCCGCCTCTATAAGTGCCTTTGGGTGCCTCGCCAGTCTTTATGCACCGGTCTACGCATCGAACAAACGAGCATCGCTCCTGTGTTCGATCAAGCGAGCCCAGAAGTGGCTAAAGAGTACATTATTAGGCCGCACAGCATACTGGCTCGTACAAATCGACGCATCGCAGAGTGCGCGGTCTTCCTCGCCTCCGGGTTTGCATTCCCTGTATCGTCCCCCGCGTTTCGCTGGCCTACGAAAATGCCCGCAGCCAGCATCAGCACCGGTGCGAGTAGCACGATCAGCATCAGCACCTTCGCATCCACGGAGCCCCCCGATTCCCAAAAGTTACGGCTTTATTCCGCCTTCCGCAGCGACAAGCTCGGCAAGACAACTGATTGCCGCGGCGTGTTCCGCCAGTCCGCTCCATGTGCGGGCCATATTGACCAGGGCGGCTCTGTCAGTAGGGTCGGGGGCGCTGCGCGCTAATCGAAGGCAATCAGTGGCGTTTTGCCGATAGTCGTCGCGAATGCTCAAGGCCATCCCCTCCCGTCCTTGTCCCTCGCGGAATCAGGTGCCACGAAAGTGCGGCGAAAAAGGGTCAGGATATTGAGGGCCAAAGGGGCATTGACTGCGCCAGTGCGCCCCGAAAGTTGGCGGTGGACCTAAAAGGCAGAAGCGCACACACCAGCGTGCCCAAGGCAGCCTTCATGCCGGCGCTCTTCGATGGCCCCATATGTGGCCCTCACCGGGCTGCACGGTTTTCAGAATCCGCATGCATAGGCTGGTCCTTCGCGCACATTGCGCGATGAACCTTTTGGATCGTGTTCATGGCCTTCTGCGAGACATCAATTTTCTCAGCGAGTTCGGCGACCTGCGCCTGAATGCCAGAGACTCCCTCCATGTCTCCTTCAATCGTATCGATCATTGATTTCAAGAGATCGGGCGCTTTAGCCATATCGGACAATGTTACATCTCGAAATGATTGCCGGACGCCACTGGCGCAGCTGACGCGAGCGTCATACTGAGCCTTCAGCGATTTGAATTTCGCACTGAAATCAGTTGCGCCCTCCAGGTCCGTCGCAAGAGCGTCCGATTGGATTCTGCAAACGCCTTCGAGGTTGCTCAGATCAGGATAATTCGCGTCGACAATTCTCTTGTAGTTTTCAAGAAGGGATCTTGCCTCCGTCAAAAGCGCGTTAAAACTGCAAACTAAATGGTCGCGTCCGCGATAGCAACGGTCGAGCTTAACCTCGCCTCTTGCGCCGGGCAGGGCGAGAGCTTCGAAACCCTCGGGGGCCTTATCACAGGAGGCAAGGGTGCTCCCCAGAGGCGAATTAGGGTCCGCAACGGGCATGGCGATGGGTACTACAGTAGGAGCTGATGGGTGAACAGGGGCAGGCTGGAGAACAAAAGCTTCAGGGTGCTTTGTCCCTCCTGTTCGAAATTTAGCAAGTGGGGCTGTTCGCGACTGGGCGAACTCTGAGCGGGTAAGATACTGACCCCATGCTCCGCCAGATGAAAATGGCGGGAAAAGAAAATAGAGCCCGGTTAGAGTAGCTGATCCCACAATCCGCAGCTTTGAGGAGATACTCATTACCGTCACCCCCCGCTCCCCCACACTGCGTAGTTAGAACTCCTACGATCCTCCTGCATTGATCTGCGTTAACGGCGTCAAAACAGGAAATGGCGACACCGCTTAACATGAAGCACGTGGTTAATAAATGGATATGGCTCTGCGGGTGAACGCGCGGCTTGGCTCTGCAAAGCGCTCGCGTTGACCGTAGGGCGCTGCACGGACTAGACCCGCCCTATGTGCGGCCGTTTCACCCAAAAATACACATTGGAGTCACCGGCTCTATCGACTCACCCAGCCGGCGCCCAATCTTCGGCCGCGCTACAACATCTGCCCGACCGATCCGGTCGACGTGGTCATTCGGGGTGATGCCGGGCTGCTCGTCGTGCCGATGCGCTGGCAGCTCATTCCGCCCTGGTGGAAGGAGTCCCTCAAGGATCTGCCGGCGACGTTCAATGCTAGGGCCGAGACGGTCGCCGACAAGCCGATGTTTCGGGATGCTTTCCGACGCACCCGCTGCCTAATCCCAGCGTCCGGCTACTACGAGCACGACTGGGGGTGCCGCATCGGCAGCACTAACCGCCCGGACACGAATCCAAGGGCAGCAGTAACCGCAATACCGAACAACAGTTTTTTCAATGATTAGGCCTCCCCGTAGAGCGGCGTATACATAAACCGACTTGCCCACGCTAGTACCCGGAATCACTGGTGGGCGATACGGGGTTTCAGGCGCTTTTGATGGACCTTGGCTTTGGTCCAGACGAACGGTTTGGCATTTTCATTGTATTCGGCAATGAAGGCATCGATGTGCTCGCGAAGTTCGGCAACGGAGGTGAAGGATGCATCCTTGAGGGATTTTCCTCCCAGGATCGAGAACCAGATTTCGACCTGGTTGAGCCAGGAGGCGTGCGTCGGCGTGAAGTGGAAGTGGACGTTGGGATGACGCTTGAGCCAACGATCGGTTTTCGGCTTGTGAGTATTGAGATTGTCGAGGATGACGTGAAGAGCGGTGTCCGCGTGGAGGGCGACAATATCGTTCATAAAGTTGAGAAACTCGACGCGGCGTCGGCGCTTCTTGTGGGCGACCGTGACCTTGCCGGTCGCCACTTCGAAGGCGGCGAAGAGTGTGGAAGTGCCGTGTCGCTTGTAATCATGGCTGTGGCCGGTCAGGGCCCGACCGGTGGGGAACTTCAAATAGCCCTGGGCACGCTCCAACGCCTGGATGGAGGGCTTTTCATCGACGCAGATGACGATGGCGTTCTCAGGCGGCGCCATGTAAAGCCCGACGATATCGGCGGCTTTGGCGGCGAACTCGGGATCATTGCTCTCGCACCAGGATTTGCGCCCGGAAAGATTGATCTTCTGCGCCCTCAAGAAGCGCCAGACGTGCTGAACGTCGACGTCGCCCAGCGCTCTGGCGATCAGCGGGCCAGTCCAACGGCCGTAGCCTTCTGGCGGCGGGCCGTCCAACGCCCTCAAAATGCGTTTGTTGGTCTCGGCGGTGTATTTCGGCTTGGCGCCCCGCTTGCCGGTCTCGTCGAGACCCGCAAGTCGCCTCGCCGCGTAGCGCACCCGCCACTTCGACGCGGTGCCCGTCGTGCAGCCGACCGCCCGGCCAATCGCCCGCGTCGCGATGCCGTCCGCCGCCAGCAAGACAATCTGCGCTCGCTGGCGCATCCGGTGCTCGGTCTTCGTCGAGCGGGCCAAGCCCTCAAGCTCGGAATGCTCCTCGTTCGTCAATATGATCGCAGTCGCTTCAGGGATGCCGCTCATGCACCCCCTGAATCACGACTCATCGATCAGCGATAGTGGGCACTAGGTTGAGACAGCGTCTCCTGGTTGCCCTGGCACTTCCGCGCCGATTCTCCTCACGAAGTCGACCTTTGGTCAGTTTCGGAAGAACCCGAGCCCGCGGATGCTGTGGTCGTCCTCGGCGGCGG
>WNFC01001613.1_pt1 | contig 23911 bp, 19 predicted proteins | sample 5400541 | NCBI WGS metagenome assembly WNFC01 (sample SAMN13153342, study PRJNA577476) | soil metagenome | isolation source: 120 cm saprolite under Douglas fir tree site 2 hole 2 replicate 1 | place: USA:California | collected 2015-04-18
TCGGGCTTGGGAGCCAGAATGTCCTCCGGCCGGCCTTCGAGGACGGGTCGAACAAACAGGTTTTGGAGATTTTTAGTTAACAAGAACACCCCCCTCCCCCTGTTTTTCATAAGTGTTGATTCTAAAGGGAGTTAGTGTTCCTATAAGTCATTTGTTTTCAACACTTGCAAGAGAGTTCACAAGTGTTGATTCTAAAGGCTTTACTGGCCATGAGCGGGGGGAATCAACTGGCACGGAAGTCAAAACTGAGAATGGCAAGACGGGCTTTTGCCCAAACAACATACTAACACAATGATTAAACCTGTCAAGAGTAACTAGTGGGTTATTCGAACTGACTGAGGAAATTGAACTTAGCCGCAAGCACGGCGAACCGGGCGTGCCTCCGCTTAAGAATTATTGGTTCTGCTTTTTGGGCCGCCAGTGGACCAGGTTGGTGGTGTAGAGAGCGATGCAGAGAAGATTGGCGGGGACGAATCCGAATTGCGCGGTGCGGACGCCAATGACACAAACGACAGCGCTATTGAGGGCGGCAACGACCCAGCCTTGCCAGAGCTTTTTGCCAATGAGCACAGTCGCCAGCACGGTCAAAATGCAGGAGACATAATCGAGTCGAATCATGTGGAGCGTATTCAGCATATTGGGCCGATGAGCCGGAAGCGAAGCCTGATGGAATATTCAGCTGGCGAACTTACGTCTATGGCTCTCCTTCTTAAAGGTGAAATTCTGTTGCCCGATCAACGAATCATTCCAGGGTTTTTGGGAGATGCTTACACGGATGACGTGCGAGCGACCGGCTCCCTCAAGAGAGGGTGCAATTGTGAGGCCAATTCGCGACACCTCAGAACGAGATGTAGTTTTGCAGGTGCCAGTAAGTCGTTATGAAGCTGCGATTTGGAACGGCACGAAACACTTTCAAACGGGGAGAGGTGGCATGCTTCGGCCGTTTATGGTCACTCTGAGACAGTTTGTGTCAGCTTGAAACCTTTGTGACTCATAGTGCGATTGAAAGAGGATTGGGCTGTGGTGCCTTTTGCCCCTGCGCCGTCGGCAAGTGCCCCCCGGGCTCACGCTCGACATTGACGGGTACCGAGAGGCGTTCATGATAGAGTTCGGCGAGACGGGAGAGAACAGTGGCGTACGCTGACTTGCGGGACTTCGTGAAAGAGCTCGAGAAAGAGGGCGAGCTGAAGCGGATTCGCGTGGAAGTGGACCCCGTACTCGAGATCGCGGAAGTAGCGCAGCGCGTGGCGCGGGACAAAGGCCGCGCGCCGCAGAGTGTGGGGCCCGCACTGCTGTTTGAAAAGCCCAGGGGTTCGCGCGTGCCCTTGCTGATCAACACTTTTGGCAGCGTGCGGCGAATGGCCTTGGCGTTTGAGGTGAAAGAGCTCGACGAAGTCGCGGAGCGCATTCAGGGATTCTTGAAAATGGAAACGCCGCAGGGGCTCTTTGACAAGATCAAGATGCTGCCCAAGCTGGCGGAACTGGGGTCATTCTTCCCGAGGAGCGTGAAATCCGGGGCCTGCAAGGAAGTCATTCAAAAGGGAAGCGACGTCAATCTCTTCGATTTTCCAATTCTGAAATGCTGGCCGCAGGATGGCGGACGTTTTATCACGTTCCCGCTCGTATTTACCAAGAATCCGGAAACGGGGAAGCGCAACGTGGGGATGTACCGGATGCAAGTCTACGACGAGCGGACGACTGGAATGCACTGGCAGACTCAGAAACATGGCGCGGAGCATTTTCGAAGGGCACGGGCCGCGAATCCAGAAGGCCGGATTTCAGTAGCTGTGGCGATAGGCGCAGATCCGGCGACGGCGCTGTCCGGCATGCTGCCGATCCCCCCGGATCTGGACGAGATGATGTTCGCGGGTTTTTTGCGGCGCGAGCCGGTGGAGATGGTGACCTGCGAGACGAATGATTTGGAGGTGCCGGCGAATGCGGAAATCGTTCTGGAGGGCTACGTTAATCTGAACGAAATGCGGACCGAGGGTCCGTTCGGGGATCACACGGGTTTTTATTCCCTGGAAGGGGAGTACCCCGTTTTTCATGTCGAATGCGTGACGCACCGCAAAAATCCTATCTATTTAACGACCGTCGTGGGTCCACCGCCGCAGGAAGACTTCTACATGGGTTACGCTGTCGAGCGCGTGTTCCTGCCCGTCATGAAAATGCAATACCCGGAAATTGTGGATGTGGCCATGCCAGCCGAAGGCATCTTCCATAATCTGATGATTGTGGCGATTCGCAAGTCCTATCCGGGTCACGCACGCAAAATCATGAACGCGATTTGGTCGCTGGGACAAGCGATGTTTACGAAAGTGATCGTGGTCGTCGATCATGACGTGGATATCCACAATTACAGCGAAGTAGTGTGGAAAACGCTTTGTGCCCTAGACCCCGAACGCGATGTGCAATTCAGTCTGGGGCCCGTGGACACGCTGGATCACGCGGCGCGCTTGCAAGATTTCGGCTCGAAGATGGGGATTGACGCCACGCGCAAGTGGCCCACGGAAGGTTTTGCGAGACCGTGGCCAGACGAGATCCTCATGGATGAAAATACGAAGGCACGAATCCAATCCATCTGGAAAAGTTTGCAATTGGGGTCCTGATTGGGCGGATTGCTTACAAAGGATAACCGTCCCTGCGGACAGGTGCGAAATTCCTGAAATCCACAAGCTATTGTGGTAGTAATGAAATCCGTCCACTAGAACTTCGGGTACTACCCCACAATACCCCCCAAACTGCCTAGAACTACCCGTATTCATAGGGCAACAGCCCTATAGATTCCCTTGACGCTCGGAGTGCAGAATGTCATAAAGCTCCCACGGGCCGCACCCCTCTGGAAGTCCGCAGCGCAGGTCGGGTGCAACAAACGGTCGTGATTGCAGGCTTGCAGTTGAATGCCGGGGTGGCGTTCCTCGTGAGTGAATCGCGCGAAGTGATGAACGTACGACAGGCGTCGCAGTATCTGGGCATCTCCCCGGATACCCTGTACCGTTACATCACGGAGGGCGAAATTCCCGCATTCAAACTTGGAAATCGTTGGAAACTGCGTAAAACGATCCTGGACCGCTGGATGGAACGCAAGATGAGCCAGGCGACGGCAAGACGCCGTTAGGCTGGCGCGGGCGACAGGAACGCTTGCTAGAAAAGGGGCCGCGATATGTTGGGATTGGGCAAAAAGAGCCGGCAACTCGTGGGACTGGACATCGGATCCAGCTCCATCAAAGCGGTCGAGCTGAAATCGACGAAAGCGGGTTACGAGCTCGTGAGCTTTGGGATGGAAACGCTGGCGCAGGACACCGTGGTGGACGGCGCGATCATGGACGCTCCTCAGGTCGCTAACGCGATCAGCAAGATTTTCGACGCACAGCGGATCAAGACGAAGAATGTGGCCACTTCCGTTTCGGGACATTCCGTAATTGTAAAGCGCGTGCCGCTCCCGCTGATGACGGAAGATGAACTCTACGATCGGATTCCTTCCGAGGCCAGCCAGCATATTCCTTTTGACATTGCCGACGTGAACCTCAGCTACCAGCTTCTCGAATCCATGGACGCGCAGATGGACGTTTTGCTTGTGGCGGTAAAAAAAGACAAAATCCTGAATCACACCAACGTATTGGCGCAGGCAGGCAAGACGCCGGTGGTCGTGGACATCGATGCTTTCGGTTTGCAGAACTGCTTCGAAGTCAACTACGAGCCGGATGCGGGGCAGACGGTGGCGTTGCTGAACATCGGCGCCAGCGTCATGAACATCAATATCGTGCGCGGCGGCGTGCCGCTGTTCACTCGCGACGTCAGCGTGGGCGGCAACCAGTACACCGACGCACTGCAGAAAGAATTGGACCTGAGCTTCGAGGATGCGGAGCGCCTGAAGAGGGGCGATTCGCTGCCGAGCGTAACCGACGAGCAGAAGCAACAAATCCTGCGCAGCGTTTCTGACATTCTTACACTGGAAATCCAGAAGACCTTTGACTTCTTCCGGGCCACGGCCAGCGGCGAAAGCATCCAGCGCATTGTGGTAGCGGGAGGCACGGCGCGCGTTCCCGGCCTGGTGGACCTGCTGCGCGAAGAGTTTGCCATGCCCGTGGAAGAGTTGAACCCGTTCCGCAAAGTGCTCATCAATCCCAGCCGGCACAGCGATGACCAGATCCGCGAGATGTCCCCGCGGCTGGCCATTGCCGTAGGTCTGGCGCTGAGGAGCTTTGACTAGCCATGATTCGAATAAACCTGCTTGGACAAGTTCGACCGAAGTCCGCACGCCGTCCCGTGGACACCGGAGCTGCGCTTCCCGTCGTTTTCATAGGTGCGGGCTTGGTTCTCGGCGCGCTGGTTCTTGGCTTCTTCTATTACACCTGGCAGAAGCAGTTGAATGAAGAGAACGCCCGGATCAAGGTGCTGACCGCGCAGAAGGCCGATCTGGAGCAAACCAAGCTGCAGGTGGAAGCGTTCGAGAAGCAAAAAGTGGTCTTGCAGCAGCGTGTTGCCACGATCGAACAGTTGCAGCGCGACCGGACGGGCGGGCAGGAATTGCTCGACATGGTCGCCAACACCGTGTCGCGGACGGAGAATCTGTGGCTTACGGAGATGACGCGCAAAGGCAATACGCTGGCCATGGAAGGTTCCTCGGCTTCCATCAACTCCGTCGCGAACTTTATTACTTCATTGAAGCGGTCTGGGTATTTCTCGAAAGTGGAAATCAAGGAATCCAAGCAGGACGAAAAGAATCTGGGCGTGCAAACGTTCCTATTCCAGATTTCTGCTGAAATTACTCCGCCACCGGCAGTGCAGGCACGTCCGGCCAGCTCCGCGGCCCCGCCCGCAACTGCTCAGGCGCCGGCGAAGAAAGGATAAGGGGGCGCCATGGCCAATCCGTTTCGGGATATGTCGGTGATCATGCAGGCGCTGGTGGCCGCGGCGGTTGCCGTGGTGCTGGTCCTCGTCGGGGTTTATGTACCCGGATCGCCTATTGCACGGGAGCGCGACGAAGTGGACCGTGCGGTTCAGCAAAGGACCAAGCTGAATCAGGAAGTCCAGCAGCTCAGTGTCTACAAGCAGCGCTATGGCGAATTGAAACAACAGATGGATGCGCTCTCCAAGCAATTGGACACATTGAAGACGATCGTGCCGGAAGAGAAGGAAGTGGATGAATTCATCCGCTTGCTGCAGGGCGCGGCGAGCGCTTCGAATGTGCAGTTGCGGCGTTTGACGTCGCAGGCCGTCGTGCCCAGAGAATATCACTACGAGATGCCGTTCGAAGTACAGGCGGACGGGCCGTATTTCAACATTTTGGACTTTTTCGGAAGGCTGGGCCGATTGTCGCGGATCATCAACGTGGGCGACCTGACGTTTGACGATCCGGATAAATCGAAAGCCACGAAGTATCCCTTGCGGCCCGGCACCACGGTCACGGGGATTTTCACGGCAACTACATTTTTCACCAAGCCCGCTGATGCCGGTGCAGCCCCGGCTGCTGGAGCGAAGGCCCCGGCGCCAGCGCCAGCGCCAGCGGCGGGTAAACGATGAACGGGAATGAGCGAACTATGCGTTCAGCGATAACTCTCGGACTAGGGATCATGATCGCGGCAGCCGCACCCGGCGTGCTCGCGCAGGTCAACCCGTCGACGCCCAACAGTGTGAAGTCCGCGCTACAAGGCGGCGCTAAGCCCGGGCAGCAACCCGCCAAACCTGCGGCGAAACCGGCAGCACCAGCTGCAACCAAGCCGGCACCTCAGGCGGCCAAACCGGCAGCAAAACCTGCCGCGAAGCCCGCGGTAAAATCTTCTGCAAAACCTGGAGCCAAGGCGCCCACTAAACCTGCCGCGAAGAAGGTGGAGAAGCCTGCCGCCCCCCGCAAATCTGCACCAGCAGAGAGCGAGATTAGGATGGCGCGGCGCGATCCGTTCGAATCGCTCATCGGCCGGCAGCAAGGCAAGGGAGCGCCTAATTTGCCCCCCGGCAAGGCTGGCCTGCAAGTCAGCACACTTCGGCTTGATGGAATTGTGAAAGCCCCCAATGGAATGATCGCCGTGGTTTCGAATCCACAAGCGCGTACCTATTTCCTCCGCGAAGGGGATCATCTTTACGATGGCACGGTGGAGAAGATTTCGATGGATGGCGTTTCATTCCATGAAGAGGGCAAGGATGCATTCGGCAAGCCCATGGAACGCCAGGTGAATAAACGAATTTACTCCAGTTCAGGAGAACAGCAATGAAGACGAATTGGCCGGCCTTACGGCATGGCTGCCTGATCCTAGTGGGCATCGCGGTGGCGGCAAGTCCCGCGCTTGCTCAGACAAAGGAGCCCTCCGGCACAACCCCGACCGGGGCGGTGATCTCCAGCGTTGCCATCACGCAAGCGCCGCAGCGCGCGGCCGTGCGGGTGGAGGGCGAGGGACGGCTTGACGTTCATGCCGCCCGGATGCAAGACCCGGATCGCCTGGTGCTGGATTTTGCGGGCGCCCGGCTCGCCGTGCAAAAGACGGTCATCCCGGGTGTTTCGGCGCCCGTGCGCGGAGTGCGCATTGGGCAATATCGTCCGGATGTTGCGCGCGTGGTGATCGACCTCACGTCGGCGACGCCGTATCAACTTTCACGCGATGCCGGCGCAGTCGTGATCTATTTCAATGCGCAGCCGGCCGAACCTGCCGTTACTCCGGCGAATGCCACGACGATGACCTCACAGAACAAACTGTCGCGCCCGGAATTCCAGTATACCGATGCGACGCCCCGGCTGTCGGTGCTCCGCTCTTCCAGGAATTCGCAGATTTCCGCTCCTCGCTTCACGTTGCCGAGCGAACTGACCCAGCCCTCAGTCGTTCTAGCCTCGTTCAGCGGGAAGAGTGAACCGGCTCGCCCGGATGGAACGGTGAACCAGGCAGCCCAGCAGGCTGTCCAGCAGGCGACCACTGCCGCAACCACGCTTGCTACCTCGGCTTCACAAGCGCAGTCTTCCACAGCAAGCCAAGCCCCTGCGCCAGCGGCAGCCGCCGCAAGATACACCGGGGAGCCGATCTCCGTTAACCTGAAGGACGTGGACCTGCGCGACTTTTTCCGCCTAATCCACGAAATCAGCGGCCTAAACGTCGTGCTGGACCCCGCGGTAAAGGGGAGTCTTACGATCGTTCTCGATGAAGTGCCGTGGGATCAGGCGCTCGACATCGTTTTGCAGAACAACAGCCTCGACAAGCAACTGAATGGAAATGTTCTGCGCATTGCGACGCGCGCCACGATGAAAAATGAAGCGGAAACGCAGCGGGATCTCGAAAAGGCGCAAGCCGAAGCGGTCGCTCCGGTCACCGTTACCCGTGTGCTCAGCTATAGCAAGGCGGCAACGCTGAAGGACACGCTGAAGAAATTCCTGAGTTCGCGGGGAGACATTTTGTCCGATGACCGTTCGAACCAGTTAATCATCCGCGATATTCCATCGGTCATCCCGGTCATTGACAATCTCATCCGTCAACTGGACCGCAAATCGCAGCAAGTGGAAATCGAAGCGCGCGTCGTTTCCGCCTCACGGTCCTTCGCCCGGGATATTGGCGTGCAGTTGGGTTTTGCGGGGCGGACCACAAGTGGGCGGACGGTCGTGGGAGGGGACTCGGGCGTCGGTACCAGCACTGTCAGTACCGGTGCGGGGCTGCCCGCGCCGCCAGTCATCAGCGGGGGCAGCGGCACCTCGTTGCCGCTGAATGTTAATCTTGGCGCAAGTGCTCCGACGAGCGGGCTGTTTTTTGGACACCGGTCACCCAACTTCGCTGTCGACTTGTTTATCACCGCAGCAGAAGCTAAGGGCGTCGGCAAATTGCTCTCGAAGCCCAAGGTCATCACCCAGAACAACGAAAAAGCGACGGTCAAGCAGGGTACGAAAATCCCGATTCAGACGACCATCAATAACACCATTTCGGTCCAGTTTATTGACGCCGTACTGAAGCTGGAAGTGACCCCGCAAATCACTGCCGAAGGCACCATCTTCATGGATGTGCTGGTCGAAAATACGCAGATTGATACCGGTATTCCTCGCGTGCAAGGCATTCCCGCGCTGAATACACAGGCCGCGGAAACCAAAGTCACTGTTGCCGACGGCGGCACAGTGGTCATCGGCGGAATCATCATCTCGCAGCAGCGAGTGGACATCACCCAAGTGCCGCTGGTCGGCAGTCTGCCGCTCATCGGGCATCTCTTCCGGCGCACCAACACTACCACCCAGTCCCAGGAACTCTTGTTCTTCCTGACGCCGCGAATTATTCTCTGATAATTCCGCGTAGCGCACTTTCATCGAGGTTCAAAACGAGGAGACCCTGGTCTCCTCGTTTCATTTATGAAGACGCCATTCCAAGGTCGCCGCAGTGCTTTGGTTTCGAAGCTCAAGGAATCGAAACTGGACTGCCTGCTCGTCACCAGCCCGGCCAGTTGGTATTACTTGACGGGTTTTACGGGGGAGTCTGGGGCACTGATTGTCTCGCCGCGTGGAACTACTCTGGTTACCGACGGCCGGTTCACAGTCCAAGCCCGGGAGGAAACCTCCGGAGTGCGGATCGTGCTGCAAAAAGGCTCTCTTTTCGAATCGGCAGGACTGTTCTTGAAGGGAATTCCGGTAAGACGGGTGGGATTCGATCCCGTATTGCTTACTGTCGCCCAGCTGGGGAGCACTAGAAAAGCAGCCGGGCCCCGCCGGAGATGGATTCCTGCCCCAGCCATGGTGGAAGCCCTCCGCATGCGAAAAGATGCAGCGGAACTCGCGCAGATGCGAAAGGCGGCCGTTCTGGCAGGTGAGGTGGTAGAAGAAGCGATCGGCCTGCTGAGACCTGGAATCCGGGAGTTTGAAGTGGGAGCCGAAATCGAATACCGAATGAGAAAGAAGGGCGCCTCGGGACCAGCCTTCGAGACCATCGTGGCCTTCGGTGCTCGCGCGGCCCTGCCGCATGCGCGTCCCACCGCCAAACGACTGAGGAAAAATGAGTTGGTGGTCCTGGACCTGGGTGTTATACTCGGCCATTATTGCAGCGACATCACCCGTACGGTCTTTGTGGGGCGGGCCTCCAGGCGCATCCGGGCGTGGTACCGAGGGGTTCTGGAAGCGCAGTCGGCAGCCATTGCCGCGGCAACGAATGGCGCGCGCTGCGGCGACGTGGATGCTGCTGCAAGGCGGGTCCTGACGGGTTACCATCTTGACCATTTGTTTGTGCATAGCACCGGCCATGGGCTGGGGTTGGAAGTCCATGAGGACCCCAGGGTGGCGCGGGAGCAGAAGAAGCGCCTGGAACCAGGAAACGTCATTACCATTGAACCCGGCGTATACGCGGAAGGCATCGGGGGGATTCGCATCGAGGACGATGTGGCCGTGCACGCTGACCGTACCGAAATACTGACCCGCGTTCCGCGGGATCTCATCGAGATTTAGAACAGGCATGAAACGGAAAAAGCCTTCGAAGTCGACTGGGGCGTTCGCCAGCCCGGAAATCCAGCAGATCGAGGAGCTCCTGCAATTCATGACGGAGCACAATCTCGAGGAGTTTGAATACTCCCGGGGTGATCTTCGGATTCGCTTGCGCAAGCCGTCTACTGGAGTCGTCATGCCAGCCGCACGGGGCTCCAGCTCCTCAGAGTTCGCTGCGCACAACCCAGGAGACGCTCCTCAAGCCGCCGCCACGCCCCATACCGAAGCTCGGCCGAGTGAGGATCTGCATATGGTCAAGTCGCCCATCGTAGGAACCTTCTACGGATCCCCCAGCCCAGGCTCGGATGCCTTCGTGAAGGTTGGCTCTCACGTCGAAGCCGGGCAAGTGCTCTGCATCGTGGAAGCCATGAAGCTCATGAACGAGATTGAAGCGGATGCCGCCGGCGAAGTGGTCCGCATTTTTGCCGAAAATGGACAGCCCGTAGAGTACGGACAACCCCTCTTCGGCATTCGTCCGAGCCGGAAAAAGTAGCCGGCGCCTCGGGACATGTTCCAAAAAATCCTAGTCGCCAATCGCGGGGAAATCGCCTTGCGGGTTATTTGTGCCTGCAAGGAGCTCGGCATCTCCACTGTCGCGGTTTATTCCGAGGCGGACCGCAACGCGCTCCACGTTCGTTTTGCCGACGAGGCGGTGTGCATCGGCCCGCCCCGCAGCAGTGAGAGCTATCTAAATATCCCGCAGGTGATTAGCGCCGCGGAAATTACCAACGTCGACGCCATCCATCCTGGCTATGGCTTCCTCAGCGAAAACGCCAATTTCGCCAAGGTTTGTGAAGCTTCCGAAATCACCTTCATCGGTCCAAGGCCGGAAATTATCGAAATGATGGGAGAAAAGGACCGCGCGCGCCGGGAAGTGAAGGCCGCCGGGTTGCCCACCATCCCGGGGAGCGACGGCATCGTCGAAGGCGAAGAGCAGCTTGCGAAGGAAGCGGCGCGCATCGGGTATCCCCTGATTTTGAAGGCTTCCGCAGGTGGCGGCGGCCGCGGCATGCGCGTGGTTCGCCGCCAGGATGAGCTGCTGGCAGCGTACCAGACGGCGCGGAGTGAAGCGCAGCAGGCCTTCGGCACGCCGGACGTGTACGCGGAAAAATTTCTTGAACATCCCCGCCACATCGAGTTTCAGGTCCTGGGCGACCAGCATGGCAAAGTGATCCATCTTGGCGAACGCGAGTGCAGCATCCAGCGGAGGCACCAGAAACTCGTGGAGGAATCGCCTTCGCCGGTGGTGCACGCGGCGCAGCGAATGGAACTTGGCGCCAAGGTCGTGAAGGCGCTCGAGAACATCGGCTATACCAATGCTGGAACCGTCGAATTTCTGATGGATCAGGATGGTGCGCTTTATTTCATCGAGATGAACACGCGCATTCAGGTCGAGCATCCCGTGACCGAGCTCGTCACGGGAGTGGACTTGATCAAGGCCCAGATCCGCATTGCCGCCGGGGAAAAGATGGAAAGTGCCACCGGCGCGATTATTCCCTCCGGCCACGCCATCGAATGCCGCATCAACGCCGAGGATCCCAGCACGTTTGTCCCCTCGGCGGGGCGGATCACCACGTTTCAAGCGCCGGGTGGCACGGGAGTCCGCGTGGATTCCGCCGCCCACGCCGACGCGGTCATTTCGCCATACTACGATTCGCTGATCGCCAAGCTCATTGTCAAAGGCCGCGATCGCACCGAGGCCGTCGGCCGCATGAAGCGCGCGCTGGAGATGTTCGTCATCGAAGGCATAAAGACCTCCATCCCGTTGCACCGCAAGATTTTCGCCGACCCCGAATTCGCCAGCGGCCGGTTCGACACGCATTTTATTGAAAGACTACTCGGCACGAACGGAAAATAATCCCCCATGCGCCTTGTTCTCCCGCGGCTGTATGTGATATTAGACGCAGCATTGCTTACCGTTCCTGAAACGGATTGCGCCCAGAAGCTCGCCGATGCCGGAGTCCGCTTGCTCCAGTACCGGAACAAGGCTGCGTCTTCGCGCGAACTCTTCGAATCCTCCCGCCGGCTCTCCTCCCAATTGGTTCCCCAGGGCGTCTCGTTTCTGGTAAACGACCGCGCCGATGTCGCCTCCGTGGTGGACGTCACTGGCGTTCATGTGGGCCAGGAGGATTTGTCCGCCGAGGACGCCCGGCAGGTGATTGGAACTGAAAAATGGGTTGGCGTCTCGACGCATAATCTGGAGCAATTCGAACGCGCCGCCGCTACTTCCGCGGACTACATCGCGGTCGGCCCGGTATTTTGCACTTCCACCAAAACCAACCCCGATCCCGTCGTCGGCATCGATTTCATTCGGCGGGTTCGCGCGCTCTCAATCAGGCCGATTGTGGCCATTGGGGGAATCACGCTGGACCGGGCGGCCGAAGTGATCCGAGCCGGAGCGGATTCGGTTGCTGTGGCCAGCGACATACTGCGCGCGCCAGACCCCGGCCGACGCGCGCGCCAGTACATCGAACTGCTTGAAGCCGCGAACCATGCGGCCGCCGTGTGAGGCGCCCAGCGAATGTCTAACACTACGCAACCACTCGCAACGAGCCCAACGAAAAACGAACCCGGTTTCGTGCGCGCCCTTGGATTATTCGACGGCACCATGATCGTTGTCGGCTCGATGATCGGCTCCGGTATCTTCATCGTGGCTGCAGATATTTCGCGGCAGACGGGATCCCCTGGCGGCCTGATTCTCACTTGGATTTTCACCGGACTATTGACGATCTCCGCCGCACTTTCCTATGGCGAGTTGGCAGCGTTGTTTCCGCATGCGGGTGGCCAATATGTTTATTTGCGCGAAGCGTACTCACCACTCTGGGGTTTTCTCTACGGTTGGACACTCTTCCTGGTAATCCAGACCGGTACGATCGCCGCCGTCGCCGTGGGCTTCGCGCGCTATCTCGGCGTCTTGCTGCCGTCCATCTCCCCCAACACGTGGATTGTCCACCCCATCGCCCTGGGCTCGAAGTACGCCATTAGCCTTTCGGTTCAGCAGTTAGTGGGCGTGTTGATGATCCTCGTTCTGACCTTTATCAACACCCTGGGCGTTCAACTCGGAAAGCTCATCCAAAACGTTTTCACCAGCGCCAAGACCCTCGCTTTACTGGGCCTGATTATCCTGGGCATTTTTGTCGGAAAGAATGCCGGTGCCATGACCGAGAATTTCAGCCATTTCTGGGAAATCCGAAACGCCAAGACCCTTGAACCCGGCGCGGATTTGCTTCGCAGCTTTGTACCTGCCGTCACTGCCGCAAGCGGCGCGTTTGGCTTGTTCGTTGCCCTAGGCGTCGCGCAAGTTGGCTCGCTCTTTTCCGCCGACGCCTGGAACAACATTGGCTTCACCGCCGCGGAAGTGAAAAACCCCAAACGCGATGTCGCGCTCTCGATGGCGTTTGGCACCATGATCGTCATCAGCCTCTATTGCCTTGCGAATCTGGCCTACCTTTTCACGCTGCCTCTCGTGCAAATTCAAACCGCTCCGGATGATCGCGTGGCAAGCGCGGCACTGAACGCCATCTTCGGCTCCAAGGGCGCCATGATGATGGCCGCGGCCATCATCATTTCCACGTTTGGCTGCAACAACGGCTTAATCCTGGCCGGCGCCCGCGTCTCTTATGCCATGGCCAGGGATGGACTGTTTTTCAAGTCCGCGGGCAAGCTCAATCGCAACGGCGTGCCCGGCTCGGCGCTCGTCTTTCAAGGGATCTGGATCACCGTCCTGATCCTGCTGCGCACCCGCCGCGTGGATGCCTTGGGAACAGTGACGTACGGCAATCTCTACAGCAACCTCCTTGACTACGTCGTATTTGCCGCGTTGCTTTTCTACGTTATGACGACAATCGGGATTTTTGTGCTGCGCGTTAAGAGGCCTAATGCCGAGCGCCCCTATCGTGCGTTCGGCTACCCTTTTGTTCCCGCACTCTATATTTTGGCAGCCGCGGCCATCATGCTGGTCCTGTTGCTTTATCAGACGCAGACCTCCGGCGCGGGGCTGGTGATTGTACTTATCGGCTTGCCGGTTTATTTTCTATGGTCGTGGTGGTCGAAGCGGGCCGCCTCCGTGCGCAACACGGAATAAGTGAATTTTCTTGTAGGGGCGCAGCATGCTGCGCCCCTACAATGTTTATAAAGCCCCATTGGCAGCCAGACCCGGAAACAGGGAACATCTCCCAGAAGGAGGAGTTGCATGGGCAACCCCTTGTTCGCAAGAAAACCGATGAGCATGCTGCTCGAGGAGGCCAAGGAAGTAGGCGGGCACAGTCTGAAGCGCACGCTCGGCCCTTTCCAGCTCACGGCGCTCGGCGTCGGAGCCATCATCGGCGCGGGCATCTTCGTGCTCTCAGGACTGGGCGCGCACTATGCTGGTCCCGGCCTGATGCTCTCCTTCGTGCTTTCTGGGCTGGGCTGCGCTTTCGCCGGCCTCTGCTACGCCGAGTTTGCGGCCATGATTCCGCTGGCAGGCAGCGCTTACACCTACGCCTACGCCACCCTCGGTGAACTCTTCGCCTGGATCATTGGCTGGGATCTCACCCTGGAATACGCCATGGGCGCCAGCACGGTTTCCTCCGGCTGGTCGAACCACTTCATCGAGCTGCTCAATATTTTCCATATCAAAATGCCACTGTGGCTGGCCTATGATCACTGGACCGGGCTGCACACTGCCACGAAAATCGTCGCGCGCCAGATGGCGCAAGCGTCGGACGCCGCACTGCAACCGGGCACGCAAGCCTTTCTCGACAAGGTCGATGCCATCATAAAGGCGCAGTCACCGGAATTGGTCCAAAGCGCGCACACGCTGCTAAACGCTCCGACAGTGTTTGGAGTGGAGATCGGGTTTAATCTGCCCGCGTTCGTAATCGCCCTGGTGATCACGGCGATCCTGATCATCGGCATCAAAGAGAGCGCTCGCTTCAATGCCACCATCGTGACCATCAAAGTGGCGGTCGTGCTCTTCGTTATCGGTCTGGGAATCCACTACGTCGATTTTTCCAACTGGGGCCACGACTGGCACTCGTTCGCGCCGATGGGTTTTTCCGGCATCGGGGCTGGCGGCGCGTACATCTTTTTCGCATATATCGGATTTGATGCTGTCTCCACCACCGCTCAGGAAGCCAAGAATCCCCAGCGCGATCTTCCCATCGGCATCATCGTTTCTTTGCTGATCTGCACGATCCTGTACATCGCCGTGGCCGGCGTGCTGACGGGCATGGTTCATTGGCAGGACGTTAATATCGAAGCGCCCATCGCACGCGCTTTTCTGGATCGCGGACTTACCACGGCATCGCACGTCATCACGCTGGGGGCGCTTGCGGGCCTCACGAGCGTCATGCTGGTCATGCTCCTTGGCCAAACCCGCGTACTCTATTCGATGGCCAACGACGGCTTGTTGCCGAAGAAGTTCTTCGCCGCGGTGCACCCCAAGTTTCGCACCCCCTACAAGAACACTATGCTCGTCGGCTTGCTCGCCGCGATCGTGGGCAGCATCACGCCGATCGATGACATCGGAAAAATGGTGAACATTGGGACGCTGCTGGCCTTCGTTATTGTCTGCATCGCGGTCATGATTCTGCGCAAGACTAACCCCGATCAAGCGCGCCCGTTTCGTACGCCGTGGGTGCCGGTTGTTCCGATTCTGGGCATACTTTTCAACGGCTATATGATGTACAAGCTCGGCTGGGTCAATTGGGCTCGCCTAATTATCTGGCTGGGCATCGGCTTAGTGATCTATTTCACCTACAGCCGCTACCACAGCCGCATCAGCAACGCGCAACAGTAGAAGGGGCTACTCCACAGCAGGCCGGGCCGCTGTTGCCTGGCATGGTTCTTTCCAAGCCGACGCTTCCGCTGCCTTCCGTGCACCGATTCAGGTAAAGTAGTGTTTTCCACGACGGCAAGATGACACCCATCCGCGCTACACTCAAAGAAGTCTGGAACCACCTCTCCTGGCTCGATCTTCTTTCTGCTTTCTTGGTCATCGCCGGATCTGTGCTCCAGCTCCTCAACTTCAATGCCGGTCCTTCCAGTTTTCTGAAGTATCTCGCCGTCCTCGCCGCCCTCTACCTTCTCGTGCGCTTCATCGGCTGGTGGAGGAGTCGTCTGCTCTGGAGCCTGCGCAACCGCCTGATTGTCGCGTATCTGTTTATCGCTTTTGTCCCGATTCTTCTAATTCTGACGCTCGTTTTTCTTGCCGGCCGCATTCTCTATTCCCAGCTTGGAGCCTATCTACTCCATGAGGACATCCAACAGCGCATCGAGATGATTGAAGATATCTCAGAACACATCGCTGTTGCGCACCAGGCGCTCCCTCCGGGGATCACGCAAGAGGAGTCCGAGCGCATCCTGGCCGCGCAATACCACGCAGTTCATGACCGCGATCTGCCTGGACTCGCCATTACTTTTACCAGCGATTCCTCTCTACTTCGCAAGCTCGCCCCGCCAGGCAAAAAATCGTTTGCGGAACTCTTGCAGCAAGGCGATGAATTATCTTTGACCAGTCTCAAGATCATTCCGGATCGCAAAGGGGAACGCGTTGTTATGTCGCGGGTTCCCGTCACGCCGGATTTTCTGGCCACCATTGCACCGGACCTCGGCGCCATCCAGCTAAACCTCATGGAGCACTACACGAGTGGCCAGGAACCCGTCTATTCTTCCGGAGGGGAGAAGTACAGGGTGGCTAAGCCCATCCCGGCGCACAATCGCGGCCTGCAGCCTGCCGCATTTTGGATGGATACTCCTGTAAACGTCGTCTCCAGCTTTGATTCCGTCTTCGTCAGCAAGGATGGCAAAGTGGATCCGCTCCGGCCGGTTCTGGCCGTCTTCAATGCACGGCCATCCAAACTAAACGGCAGAATTTTCGCTTCCTTCGGTGAGTTGCGCCTCTTCTATCTCTTCGGCTTCATCTTGGCGGCAGTTGTCTTCCTGCTGATCGAAGCCGCCGCATTCGTGACTGGATTTGTGCTTACTCGCAGGATCACCAGGGCCATCGCCGATCTCTATAGCGCCACCCAATATGTCAAATCGGGCGACTTCTCCCATCGCGTGCCGATCGAACATCGCGACCAGCTGGGCGAATTGGGACAGTCCTTTAATGAAATGACCGGCTCGATCAGCGGGCTCATCGAAGAGCAAAACAAACGCCAGCGCCTCGAAAATGAGATTTCCATCGCCCGCGAAGTGCAGAACCAGCTCTTTCCCAGCACCTTGCCCTCGGTGCCCGGTGTGGAAATCGAAGCCATCTGCAAAGCGGCTCGTTCCGTCAGCGGCGACTACTACGACTTCATCCAGCTCAGCCCGACGCATGTTGCCATCGCCATCGCGGATATTTCCGGTAAAGGGATCTCCGCCGCTCTGTTGATGGCCAGCCTTCAGGCCGCGCTCCGCAGCCAGATGCTCACCGACGGTACGGAACGTCTCTGTACCGCCGAACTCGTCGCCCGCTTGAACAAGCATCTTGTGCGCAACACCGGCGACGATCGTTTCGCCACCTTTTTCATCGCCGTCTATGACAGTGCCACTCGGACCCTCCGTTACACGAATGCAGGCCACCTGCCCTCATTCCTCGTCTGTCACGGAAAGTCCGAACGCCTGGACAAAGGCGGCATGGTCCTCGGCGTCCTTGAGGACTACGGCTACGAGGAGGGCTCCATCGTTGTGGGGCCGGACGCGCTGCTTATTGGCTACAGTGACGGTCTCGTGGAACCGGAAAATGTCTACGGCGAAGAATTTGGGATCCGCCGGTTGGAGGAGACCTCCGTCCGTCTGCACGGGGCCGCCCCGCTCATGGTCGCCGAATCGCTCATGGCCGCTGCCGAAGAGTGGGCCGGCACTCCCGAGCAAGCCGATGACATGACCGTCATCGTGGCACGCCTTCGCTAGTCGCTCTTCTCGCGCTACGCTATACTCCAATTTCTTTTGTATGAAAGCTCTCACCGCCGCCGAAATGCACGAAGTGGATCGTCTCACCACCGAGCGCCATGGCGTTCCCAGTCTCCAATTGATGGAAAACGCGGGGAAGAGTGTTTTTGACTATATTCGCTCGCTTCACGGTGACGCCGCCGCGAGCCACGCTTCGGTTCTATGCGGCAAAGGAAACAACGGCGGCGATGGGTTTGTAGTCGCTCGTCTCCTTCAGGAGTCAGGCCTCCAGCCATGCGTATATCTGTTCGCCGATCCGCAAACCCTTCGCGGAGACGCGGCAGAGAATTTTTTGCGCCTCAAGAAATCCGGCGCTGAGATTCGAATCATCCCTGATCCTGACGGCTGGCACGCATCGCGCGGCAAGCTAGCGAAGTCTCGCGTTGTTGTGGACGCCCTCTTGGGAACCGGCTTGAAGGGCCGCGTGGAAGGTCTCCTCGCATCGGTGATCACCGACGTGAACACCATTTCGCGCGACGCCACTGCCATCCGTCCCGATGCCGTCGTCGCGGTGGACACGCCGTCCGGTCTGCCCTCGGATGGCGAGCCCGCAGCGGGTCCGATTATCCGCGCCCGCGCGACGGTTACGTTTACCGCGCCGAAGCTCGGCCAGCTCGTTTTAAAAGACGCTGCTTGCTGCGGAACGCTCCTCGTCCGCGAGATCGGTTCGCCCCGTGAATTGATCGAACAGGTGGGAAAAAGCGGCGTGCGATGGATTGAACCCGAAGAATTTCGCGGCCTTCCGCTGATTCGAAAGGCGGATTCTCACAAAGGCAATTTCGGCCACGTCTTGATCGTCGCCGGGTCGCGCGGCAAAACGGGAGCCGCCATTTTAGCCGGGCGCGCAGCCCTTCGCGCCGGCGCCGGTTTGGTTACGATCGCGACGCCGGATGGTGTCCTTCCCATTGTCGCTTCCGCGCAGCCCGAATTCATGACCGAACCGCTGCTCTCCACGAAACTGGGGACCATTTCGGCCGCGAATCTAAAGGCCGGCCGCTTCAGCGCGCTTGCCAAAAACAAAACCCTGCTTGCCATCGGGCCGGGCCTGGGAACTCACAAAGAAACGCAGCGCTTCGTACGATCTCTCGTCCAGAAAGCGGAGCAGCCGCTCCTCCTCGACGCCGACGGACTGAATGCCTTCGCCGGCCACGCCAAGGAATTCGCCAAGCGAAAATCACAGCATCTCGCCATCACACCGCATCCCGGCGAGATGGCCCGCCTCTGCGGCCTTTCGAACGACAAAGTGCAGTCCGACCGCCTTGGCCTTGCCTTGAAATCCACAAAATCCTGGAACGCCTACGTGATCCTCAAAGGATTTCACACCATTCTCGCCACGCCCGATGGACGCGCCTTCGTCAATACCACGGGAAATCCCGGCATGGCCAAGGGCGGCAGCGGAGACGTCCTGACCGGAATCCTGGCTGGTATGACGGCGCAATTTGGCCCCGCAAATTGGGAACGGGCTCTCGCGCTCGGCATCTATTTGCACGGCCTCGCCGCCGACGATGCCATTGCATTCCGCGCGGAGGCCTCGCTCCTCTCTGGTGAAATCGCCGATCATCTTCCGGAGACCTACCGTCGCTTCGTTGCGGAGCTGCAACAGCGTGGCTGAAGAAATCATCACGCATTCCTCCGAAGAAACGACCAACTGGGGCAGGGAATTCGCAAAACGCCTCAAGCCCCCCATCCTCGTCCTTCTCACCGGCGATCTCGGCACGGGAAAAACCACTCTCACCAAGGGCATCGTCTCAGGCCTCGGGGCCGCCGCCGAGGACGACGTCACCAGCCCCACCTTCACCCTCGTCCATGTCTACGGCAAAGCCGCCAAGGTCTATCACGCCGACCTCTACCGCATCGAGACGTTCCACGACTTCGAAACTCTGGGCATGGAGGACATGTTCGCATCCCCCACCGTCGTCATCCTGGAGTGGTCGGAGCGATTCCCCCTCCCGTCCCCCTGGCCCCAGTTCCGCCTCCGCCTCGAGCACCTCGGCGGCGACTCCCGCCGCATCACCGTCCTCTAACCGGCGTCAGGAAGCCCCTTCTTCGGCCCCTCTCTCCTTACTCTCTGGTTACGCATCCCTGCGGATTCCTTGCCCCGTCTCGGCTCGGCTGCTAACTTGGAAATAGCCCTTCCGGGGAATTGGATGGCCAACGAACTCGCATCACCCAGCGCGGGCGAAGCGGCCCGGATCGATCTCAAGAGCTATAACGTCACGATCCCCATGGGGTCGCTGTCGATCGGCGTGGACAACATTCACCACGACGTATTCTTGAGTCCGAAGTTCGTCCAGGCCGCGCGCGATTATCTTTTCGATCTCTTCCGCCAGAGCACCAGCGCCGCGTTCTTTCCCGGCATGGAGCTCCGCAATACGCGCACCCCGGATCATTCCGGCTTCCGCAAACTTCTCTCCGAGCTGCTGCAAAGCGCTCTGACCCAGGCCAAGTACCAGAAAAATATCGAAATCGACCTGGTTTTCCGTTTGTCCCTCCTGAAATTTCTGACCTATGAAATGGGGAATCAATTTGCCAATCTCATCCACGAAGGTAAGGTGTGGATTCGCCAGCGTGGCGAGCACTTCGAACGCAGCCAGCAGGCCCATGTCATCAAGGCTCGCTTATCGGAATTGCAGTCCGCGCGCCGCGCCGTCATCCGCCGTATCGGACTGCAAGTCGCGCAAATCGTCGTGGACGTCGAAGACAACGTCATCTCCAAGACCCGGCGCGCCCTCTTCGGAGAGGACTTCGCGCCCTTCTACGAACTTTGCAAGAACCGTCTTATCTTCCTCGACGGCATGAAGGACGACGTTTATTTTTTGGAGAACTACGTCCTATTGGGAAACTACGCCCGCGACCCGGATCGCTTCGAGGCCATGGACGCGCTATTCCAGGAATTTCTGCGCGAAGCCGGCTTCACCGTCAGCCAAGAGCCCCCTCACACCGAAGCGATTCAGGCTCATACCGCCCTGCTGGAAGCGGTTCAGACCATTCGCAGCGACATCGCCTTGCTCGAAGAGCAGCGCGAAGAAACCCGCAAGCGCCTCGAGCGCGGCGAAAGTTTTTTCAGGAAATTCATGAATTCCAGCGCCCCTGCTGATTTGAAAGCATCTCTCAATGATCTCGAACTTCGCCTGAAGCATCAGGAATTAAAGCTCGAGGAGTTGGGGCCGCAGATTGACTCCGCCCGCCAGAAGCTCGATTTCTTTGTCAAGGATCACTCTGGAAAACTCGGCGAGTACCTCAACGAGCCGGACAACGCCAAGCGTCTGTTCGATGCCAGTTCCGCCAATGAAGCGGAAGCGCCGGTCCGCGAACGTCTGCTGCTGCGCCTCCTGGATCGCCTGGAACAGCATGAGGTTCTGTACCACGTCCTTGCCGGCTATGAAATCCGGCCGATTGTTTCCGAGTATTGCCCGCCGGTCCACTTGCAGCAGTTGCGCAAGGCGTTGGTGTCCAAAGAGGAGATGAAACAGATCGAGCAGGTTATCAAGCAGGTGCCCGCGAAAAAATTGTCGCTTAAGAATATCGAGGAACTCTCGAAAAACATTCGCCGCTACTCCCGCGAAGAAATGCAGGGTTTCGTACTGCGCTTTGCCACTGACTTCCTCCGCCTCCGACGCGACCTCCGCGACGCCGACCATCTGAGCGCCTGCATGGAACGCATCAGCCTCGTCACCACCGAACAAGCCCGCGAGCTTTCCCGCATGAACAACCGGCTCTATGAATGCGTCATGCCCAACGAAGCCAGGCCCCAGCAGGACAACGTCGTTTCCCACGTCATCATCAAGGCCGACGTTCGCGGCTCCACCAGGATGACCCAGGACCTGCTCTCCCGTGGCTTGAACCCGGCCTCGCACTTCAGCCTCAATTTGCATGAACCCGTCAAGAAACTTCTCGACCGCTACGCGGCCAAAAAAGTCTTCATCGAAGGCGACGCCATCATTCTCGCCATTTTCGAAACCGAAGTGACCATCGCCTACGCGCGCCCCGTCGCCAAGGCCTGCATCCTTTCGCGCCAGATTCTCACCGTCTGCAACTCCTACAACGAAGGCGCTTCCACCAACGATCTCCCCGCGCTCGAGCTCGGTCTCGGCGTCGCCTTTCAAGGCTCCGCGCCCACCTATTGGACCGACGGCGATTCCCGCATCATGATTTCGAAGGCGCTGAATCTCTCCGACCGCCTCTCCGGCTGCGCCAAGCTCGCCAAGCGCATGCTCTCCAGGCAGAAATCGCATTTCTCGATCTTTCAGTTCTTGAACACCATGGAAGGCGCTTCAGCGGAAGAATTGGACGAATTCCTTGTGCGCTACAACCACAACGGCATCGAACTCAACGAAGAAGGCTTCCAGAAACTTTCCGAAGAGATTTCGATGGACTCCATCGAGACCAAGCTCGAAATGCCCTGGGGCAAGGAAAACGTCACCCTGTACTACGGCGAAGTCCCGCTGGGCGAATCTGTCGAGCTCCTCGTTCTTCGCAAGGGCCTTGCCCGTCAACTCTTGCCCGACGGCCAGATCGGCGCCGCTTCCCAGCATCCCTACTACGAAGTTTGCACCAGCCCCGCTCTTTATGATCTCGTCGCCGCCCTCATCCGCACCCATCAAGCCGCTGAACTAGTCTCCGCCCGCGCCTAACTTCTGCCTGGTTTTTCGCTCCAAAATTCAATGGTAATCAGCCATCACGCCCCGGCCCAATTCAAGTTTTTCACGAGTCACCAGTCACCAGTCACGAGTCACGAGATCCAGCTATACTTCTCCCGGGGGCGAAAGGGGTCCGGTGATCTCCCCGGCCTTCAAAGCCGGCGATTCGGTCCTTCGCGGGTCGAATGGTGGATTCGACTTCCACACGCCTCCGCCAACTTCTGTCCTTTCAGTTAGTTGTTTTAGTTTTTTGTTCCAATTGGAACATTTGTTCCAATTGAGATTGCTCCCATTGCGTCACGCTGGCTCTGCGGGATGGCATGGGCAGACTTAGCCGCTTGGCCCTTCGTCAAAATTCCGAGGCGGTGCACAGATTTGACAAGTTCACTCATCGAATTCCTAACGTTAAGACGGCCGACCCGTGCCGCGAGACCTCGAAGAGGCGAAAAGAATTCATCTACCCTCCGGCGAACTCCTGCCAGCGCTTCTGCGTCATGGACGCCCCAGAAATCTACCAGGCGCCTGGTCTTGTAGTTGTAAGCGAATTTTTGACCGCAATCCAAGCAAATGATGTAAGTTTCTCGGCCAAAGACAGATCGGCGTCCGAGTAGGTTGGATGGGATTGCCACACGCAGCGTTATCGGAGGACCCCTATGCCGATGAAGACAGACAAAAACAAGACGAAGCAATGTCCGTAGAAAGAGCGGGACTCCGAAAACCATATTCCACCACGGCTCGCCACGGCTGAGCGGCCTTTGTGCATTGAACTGACTTCTCGCTGCCGAGCGATACAGAACGATAGACCCCTCGATTCTGTCTGCTCGGGCCACTTTTTTCTGCGGTTGAGGTTGCATGTGAACACCTCGGCCTGATGCTAACCGCGGCGAAGATTCGTGTCTGTTCCGTTGTGGACACTGATGTACCACATTGGTCTGCTTGACGCGATACCGCCTTGCCGCTTAGGCTGCTCCGGAAGAAAAATTGTTAGCGTGTAAGCGCAGCTTTTTCGTACCTCTTAGAAGTGGACCCGCTTCTCTGCCGCGGTCGTTACGCTCAAATGGCACAAAGTATAGGGGATAAAGTCTTCGGGGCAATGAACCTAAACAGGAAGTAATTGGCGAGATGCTCAGTCAACTGGTTAGCCGCAAAATCGGATATGTCCGGTTTCACTCTTATTTGGACTTGAAGGGGCTGCTATCAGGAGAAATAGTGAAACAGACCCAAACCCCGACCTAACGCGACGCTTGCAAGCCATGAAGTGATGACGGCCCCGATAAAGCGAAGCGCCCTATCAAACCTGCCGCGAGGCTCCCCATTCCTGGGAACCAGCGCACTGCGCCACAAGTAAAAGGAACATGCGCCCCAAAGTAAGAATCTAAGCAAGAACGCGTAGTTTAGGGCATCCGTCGCCCAATGGATTCTGCCGACGACCATCATCAGAACTCATCTTTGGGAAAGCAATTTACCACGAGTCGGCGCCAGTGCCTGAGAAGTCGGAAAACCGGACAACTCCGTCCCAGTACTTCACATGTACGGTTTCCGCGTTTATCAGGCACTGGCAAGTCAAAACGGAGAAACAAAAGCGCAAGGATGGGGTACCCGCGCTGTGACGAACTTCCCCTGACCGGGCTTCAAGGCTCTTCGGGGATTTCTAACTGTACCTCTCATATGTCTTCATACGTCAGATATATAATGCTTAACCTGAATCCTGCGTGATCAGCATGCTGAGAATCGTACCAAGCGTTGTGCGAAGCGAGCAAACGGGGTATTTTGCCTTTACACGCAAACTGCACTAAAAGTGAGGTTTGGATGTAATGCCCCGGGGACCACGGAATCTTCGGATCACCGCCGACGGATTGGGTCTCACCCAGTTTGGAGGCGTGACGCTCATCGAGCAATTCTTTCAGCGCATCGG
>WNFC01001614.1_pt1 | contig 23904 bp, 20 predicted proteins | sample 5400541 | NCBI WGS metagenome assembly WNFC01 (sample SAMN13153342, study PRJNA577476) | soil metagenome | isolation source: 120 cm saprolite under Douglas fir tree site 2 hole 2 replicate 1 | place: USA:California | collected 2015-04-18
CTTGTTGACCTGGCCGCCCAGCACCATCTCGACCACGTCCATCGTCTCGGCGTCCGTCACCCGCATGCCCTGGACGAATTCGCCCTTCTTGCCCATCCGCGCCAGCTGCTCGTCGATCTGAGGGCCGCCGCCATGCACGATCACCGGGTTCATGCCGACGAGCTTGAGCAGCACGACGTCGTGGGCGAAGCTGCGCTTGAGGAGCTCCTCGGTCATTGCGTTGCCGCCGTACTTGACGACGATGGTCTTGCCGTGGAAGCGCTTGATGTAAGGCAGCGCTTCGGCGAGGACATTGGCCTTGTGAGCCGGAGTCAGGGCGGCGTTGCTCATCGGCATGCGCATCTTGAGCGCCGATTGTACCTTTGAGCGCGGAAAAAAAGAAAAAAAAGGCGGCCGGTTGGCCGCCTCTGCCTATTGATGGCTCCTACGTATTACTGGATCGTGAGCTGCTTCGCTGCGGCCGTCGCCTTCTTGGGCAGCGTCAGTTCGAGCACGCCGTCCGCGTACTTGGCGCTGGCACGGGCCTCGTCAATTTCCTGGCCCAGCCGGAAAGCGCGCGATACCGTGCCGAAGTAGCGCTCGCTGTGCAGCACGCGTTCGCCGTCTTTTTCTTCGCGCTCGGCGCGTGACTCGGCAGTGATCGACACTTCGTCGCCGTCGATGTTTACCTTGATGTCTTCCTTCTTGACTCCCGGCAGCTCGGCCACTACCTTGTATTCGCCGTTCTGCTCGGCCACATCGACCTTCATGCGGCGCACCGGAGCGGCCGCTTCAAACCCGACCGGCCCGACAACAAAACCTCTGAAAATGTCGTCGACCAGATCGCCAAACGGGTCGTAACGAGTAATGTTTGCCATGGTTCTCTCCTGTTCAGTCCGGGCAAGAGCCCGCGTACCGCAAATATGGGGACCCTGCGGGCCATTTCAAGCGCGCTTGCGATGCCTACGCGAAGCGGCTAGATTGGCCCGGATGATTCAAAAAACCCTTGGGTCGGGCTCCCGCTCGACGGAGGCGCCGCAAACCAGCCGGTGCGCGCGCTGCGGCGCCGCGTTCGAATGTGGAGCTCGGGCAGGTCTCGAGCATTGCTGGTGCGAGGGATTTCCCGCCCTGTCCGCTCCGGTCCCCGGTTCAGGCTGCTGCTGCCCCCGCTGTCTGAAAGAGTCGATCGAAACCGATCAGAGCCGCCAGACGGGACGCCCGAGCCCCTAGTGACGGCCTGTCGCGGCGAGTTCCCTGACTTCGGCTACGACCTGAATCGTCTTGATCGTCTTGTCGCTCAGCTCGACCTTGAGCCGGATGGGTACGAGGTCTCCTTTTTTCAGCGGACGTTTCAGGTCCACCAGCATCATGTGATAGCCGCCCGGCTTCAGCTCGACGGTCTTGCCGGGAGGAAGGTCCAGCCTCGGCACTGCGCGCATCCGCATCACGTTGCCTTCCATCCTCATCTCGTGGATTTCAGCGCTGCCGGCGGCCGGGCTTTCCGCACCGAGGAGACTCGCGCGCCGATCGCTCGTGAGCTCCATGTAGGCCCCGGCCGTCGTCTGGCCGCGGACCGTCCCGCGCACCCACGCGGCTCGAGCCTCGACCTGTCCATGCGCGGCCGCTGCGGCGGCAAGCAGCGCCACACCGAGGAAGGCTCTTGTCATCGTCCGCGTCTTCAAGCCGTCACAACACGTAGCGCGCGAGGTCCTCGCTCTGCGCAAGCTCCTTGAGTTTCGCATCGACGAATGCGGCGTCGATCCTGAAACTCTCCCTGCCGCGTTTGCCCGCATCGAACGAAATCTCCTCCAGCAGCTTCTCCATCACCGTATATAGGCGCCGTGCGCCGATGTTCTCGGTCCTTTCATTCACCGACCAGGCGATCTCGGCGAGACGCCGGATCCCGTCCGGTATGAAAGAGACTTCGACCTCCTCCGTGGCGAGCAGCGCCTGGTACTGGCGGGTGAGGCAGGCGTCGGTCGCCGTGAGGATTCTCTCGAAATCCTCCACCGAAAGCGAATCCAGCTCGACGCGAATGGGGAAGCGCCCCTGCAGCTCCGGAATCAGGTCCGAAGGTTTGGAAAGATGAAACGCGCCGCTCGCGATGAAGAGTATATGGTCCGTTTTCACCATTCCGTACTTGGTGGAAATGGTGGTGCCCTCCACGAGGGGGAGCAGATCCCGCTGCACGCCCTGGCGCGAAACGTCGGCGCCGATCATTTCGCTGCGGCTCGTGATCTTGTCGATCTCGTCCAGAAACACGATGCCGTTCTGCTCGACGTTGGCGAGGGCCTTGGCGCGCAAGTCCTCGTCGTTCACCAGGCGCGCCGCCTCTTCGTCGGTGAGCATCCTCATCGCCTCGCGGATCTTCATCCGGCGCAGTTTTCTCCTGCCGCCGCCGAGATTCTGAAACATACCCTGAATCTGCTGTGTCAGCTCCTCCATCCCGGGCGGGGCGAATATCTCCATTTGCGCCTGCGGCGCCGACACTTCGATTTCGACCTCTCTGTCGTCGAGCTCCCCCTCGCGCAGTTTCTTGCGAAACTTCTGCCGCGTCGCGGAATCTTCCTCGCCGGCTGCGCTCGCCGGTTGCTCGGCACCGTCCGCCCCGAAGGGGCCCGTCCGGCGGGCTGGAGGTAGCAGGACGTCGAGCACCCGCTCCTCGGCCGAATCCTCGGCTCTGCGTCGCACTTTCTTCGTCGCCGCTTCGCGAGTGTCCTTGATCGAGATTTCGACGAGGTCGCGGACGATCGTATCGACGTCGCGGCCGACATAGCCGACCTCGGTGAACTTCGTCGCTTCGACCTTGATGAAAGGCGCATCCGCGAGCCGCGCGAGGCGCCGCGCGATCTCGGTCTTTCCGACGCCCGTAGGTCCGATCATGAGGATGTTCTTGGGCGTGATCTCCTGCCGCAGGGGCTCGGCCACCTGCTGGCGTCGCCAGCGGTTTCTGAGGGCGATCGCCACGGCGCGCTTTGCGCGAGTCTGGCCGACGATGTGCTTGTCCAGCTCGTGGACGATTTCCTGGGGAGTCATGGAAGACATGGGGGCGGGAGACCGGGAGCGAGGGAAGTCGGGGATTCTACGAGGCCCCGGACAGCTGCCGTTCTAGTCCAGAGTCTCGACGACGATTTGTTGATTGGTGTAGATGCACAGGTCGGCGGCGATCGAAAGAGCCTTGCGAACGACAGTCTCCGCGTCGAGCTGGGTATTTTCGAGGAGCGCGCGCGCGGCCGCCTGCGCGTAAGGGCCTCCCGAGCCGATAGCGATCAATCCCAGCTCCGGCTCGATGACGTCGCCCATGCCGGTGATGATCAGGGAAGATTCGCGATCCGCCACCGCGAGCATCGCCTCCAAGCGCCGCAGGATCCGGTCGGTGCGCCAGTCCTTGGCGAGCTCCACGGCCGAGCGAAGCAGATTTCCCTGGTGCTTGTCGAGCTTCGCCTCGAAACGCTCGAACAGCGTAAACGCATCGGCCGTTCCCCCGGCGAAGCCGGCGAGGATCCGGTCCTGATACAGGCGCCGCACCTTGCGCGCGCTCGCTTTCACCACGACATTGCCGAGAGTGATCTGGCCGTCGCCGCCCAACGCGACCTTGCCGTCGCGACGGGCCGACATGATGGTGGTTCCGTGGAATTGTTCCATGTCCGAATTCAGGGAAGATGGGGCCGGGGTGCCGTCGATCAAGCTATTTGCGCGGAATAATGCGGGCGACCCTGCTCAACCCCGTGACCCCGAACAAGGCACGGATGAGCTCGTTCGCGCCGCGAATCTGAATCGTGGTGCCGGTCTCTTGGAGCTTCGAGAGCACGTTCAGCATGAGGCCGGCCGTGACAAGATCAACGCGCGTCGCTTGCGACATGTCGATGATCAGCATCTTGTTCGCTACGGCCCAGTCTTGCAACTCTTTGGCGAGGGTTTCACCCGCCCCGCTCAGCTCCCCGGAGAGAATCAAGGCCTGATCCGCGACCTCAACCGGCTGGAGGACCGCGGAACTCCTTGCCTCCGCTCCCGGTTGAGACTCCCAGGAAGGCGGAGAAACCTCGAAGGTGACCGCATAGTTGACCGCCGCTCCCTCGAACTTGTCCTTGGAGTCGAGAATCCGGTACACATCGAGCAGCAGCGCCCACACGGCACCGTCGGTTTCGGTCCTTCCGGGCTGGCAGGCCTCCTCCAGAAACTGGATGAGCCGCGCCTCTCCGGTGAGCAGCACTTCCTTTCCCGCGTCGCGAAGGGAAAGCAGCGTTTCGCGAAATAGCCGGCAGCCAGGGCCGTCGACGCCCTCCAATTTGCCGCAATCCACGCGCACCGCCGGTTGGGTGGCGGCCGCGTTCCTCAGTTTCTCCAGTTCGGGCGCGCTCGCATCGGTCAGCGTGCCGCCGAGCGCGAAGTATGCTATGCCTCCCGTGTCGAGCGCGGGATCGGGACGCTCGCCGGTCTCGATCCACGCGGGCGGCGAGCGCTCGAATTCCATCACGAATTCCAGAGCGAGCGCCTCGAACTCGAGCTTCATGCCCAGATGCTGGTACAGGTCGAAAAGCATGAGCCAGGCCTGCAGCGCGGAATTCCCGAGTTCCCCTCCACGCACCGCGTTTGAAAGCCCAGCCAGCGCCCGCTCGACCTGCCCGTTCGCAAACAGGGTCGCTGTTTCTTCGATGATCGGCGCGACGCCGTTCGCGGCCGGGGACACTTCGATGCTCGGGGCGGGCGCAGTCGTGACGGGGCCCGCAGTCGCGGACGCCACCGCCTGGCCGGCGAGGGACGAAACCAGCGCGGACACGTCCAAAGGCGGCGCCGCAGGAGTGGCCTCGGCCTTTTGCGGCGCGGGTACCGGAGCCGGCGGAACCTGGAGCGGCGCTGATGGAGACGGAGGAACGTAGGCGCTGAAGTCGAGCGAGTCCTCGCTTGCTTGCGGACTCGCGGCGGGTGTCGCGGATTTCTCGGGCGAAGGCTTGACCGGTTGCCGGGTGATCGGCGCCTTTTTACTTTCGGTCTTCTTCCTCCCGAATAATGAAAAGAACACGAGGAACTACCCGCCTCCCGGAGAATCTGTCTGGCGACGCAAACGACCGCTTCGTTGTATCACTTTGCTCGATACCGTGCAACGCGGCAACCCCGCGATGAATTCTCCTTGTTCAAGAAGACGAAGCCAAGCGACCGACGAACGGCAGCAGCACGCCGGCGGCGACCATGGCGCATACGATCATCGCGCCGGAGGGAAGGTCCAGCCACAGCGACGCGAGCAGGCCGGCTGCGTAGCCGAGCACGCCGACCGCATAGGCCTTAGGATAGCGTCGGCGCCTCTGATAAAAAGTCGCAAGGGCGGGTACGACCAGCGTGATGAAGACCAAGTACAGCCCAACCAGTTGTAATGACATGGTTACAGCGCACGCGAACAACAGATAGAAACCCATCCTACCCAGCCGCTCGCCCAGACCAAACCAGAGCGCGAGTATCGCAGCGGTGGCCAGGGCAACCAGCGGAAGCCGTGCGGGGTTCACCCACAAGATCTGGCCGACCAGAAGTTCCTTGAGATGTTCGCCACCGCGCGGATTTCCGGCAAGCAGCAAGATCGCAACGCTCGAACCGAGGACGAATACTACGCCGATGACTGCTTCTTGAACCTCCGGCCAGCGGCGCTCGGTCCAGGTCAGAAGGACGGCACCCGCAATCGCCGCACTGAGGGCGGCAACCTGCACCGCGACACCCGTTGGCTCCCAGCCCAAGAAATCCGCCAGGATCACTCCGACACCTGCAATTTGCGCCACTGCAAGGTCGATGAACACGATGCCGCGGGAAAGCACTTGCATCCCGAGCGGGACGTGGGTGGCAGAGACCAGCAGACCCGCGATGAACGCAGGCCACAGGATGCCGAAACTTGCCGCGTCGATGTTCATTTCACGGCCACCAGCAATCGGGCGAGCGTGTCGTCGAACAAGCCGAACAGGTCTTTCGCCTTGTCCGTTCCGCCGACCGTAAAAGGCACCATCACTGCGGGAATGTTGGCCCTGCTCGACAGGAACTCCGCGGCCTGCGGGCTATTGTAAGGCGAATAGACGATCACCTTCGCGGGAGCGCGTTTCATCTGATCTATCAATTCAGCGAGATGCGAGGGAGTGGGCGGAATGCCGGGTTTCGGTTCGAGACTTCCGGCTTCGCGCATTCCCGTCCAATTGATGAAATACGAGAAGTCCTTATGGTACACAACGACCGGGACACCCTTGAGTGGCACCGCCTGCTGCTCCCAGCGCGCGATCGCCGCCTGCCAGCGCTCGAGAAACGATTTGCCGCGTGAACGGTAGCTTTCGGCATTAGCGGGATCGAGCTGCGCCATGCGCTCCATGAGGACCGGCGCAATCCTCGCGATGTTGCGCGGATCGGTATGGACGTGCGGATTGCCGCCGGGATGAATGTCCCCAAGCGCCCGGTCGATTGCTTTCGGGATCTCCAGCCTGGCGACCTGCTGTGAGGCTTCGAAGTAACCGGGACTGCCGAGCTGGATTCTGGGGTTCCCGCTTTGCGTGAGTAAGAGTGGAATCCAGCCGATCTCCAGCTCCGAACCCGAGCAGATCAACAGATCAGCGGAGCGGACACGGGCGATGAGGCTGGGACGCGCTTCGATGCGGTGCGGATCCTGAAGGGCGGTGGTGGCCGAGTACACCGACACTCTGTCTCCCCCCAACTCCTGGGCCAGGGCGGCCCATTCGGGCTCACACGCGAATACGTTGAGCGCCGCCGTTGCCGGCAATGCAATGACGGCCGAGCTCAATGCGACAACAAATCTCAGAATCGTTTTCATTGTTCGTCACCTCAGAATTTGTGAGCGCCGTGGGCACCGAGGCTCACGATGTACTGTAGATAGACCTGATGATCGGTCACGTCGGAGCGCGACTTGTCGCTCGCGGCCTGCAGGCGGATGCGGCTGAACTCGCTCGGGCTCCAGTCGACCATCACGGTGTGTTTGGTCGGGTTGTAGCGAGCGAGGGTCGGGAAATTCGCCGCGTTGAGCGGAGCCGAAAAGTCGGTAGCGCCTGAGTTCAGCTTGTCATATCGATAGCCGACCCGCCACATCGGGATGAACTGATACACGCCCTGCAGGTAGAAGCCCGATTGCGTAGACGTGAACCCGCCCGTCTGCGCTGCTCCCGTGGCATCGAAAATGAGATCGCCGTTCTCCCGGCGGCGGAAGTATTCGCCCTGCAGCTTGAAGTTGGTGTAAGTCGGGTTGTAGTTCGGCGCCCACTTCAGGATTCCGTCCAACACCCAAAGACGGCTTTGGCCGGTGAAGCTGTTGGTTGTCCCGGTTGGATCCTCAAAGTTCCGGTCCTGGGGCGAGGTGCTCAGGTACGAGACCCCGGTCTGCCACGCAGTGCCCGTTCCGAAGTCGCCGCCGACGTGCGTGAAAACGTTGCCCGAGCTGACGCCGTTCTTGTTGCGCCCGCCCGCAGGACCGGCAGGAAACTGGCGTCCGCGACCGGCCTCGACGCCGACGTCCCAATAGAAAGAAGTCGGAGCGACCCATTTCAGCTGGATGCCGTCCTCGCCGAGCTGGTTGCCGAGAAACACCTTGTTCGCGAGCGGCGCGTCGGTGAAGTCCCAGGCGTGCGCGTGAATCTGGTTCTGGTAGCCCACTGCCGAGAAGAAACGCCCGGCCTTGACCGTGAATCCATACGACAGGGAAAGGGTCTGGATGTAGCCCTCCTCCACTCCGATGCTGTCTTCGGGCGATATCGATGCGATCAGAGTCCCGCGGAAGTTGTGATCGATGTTTGCCGCAATGGCAAGCTCGGATTCGCCCAGGCTCAGGCCGCGGACCCCAGGTCCCACGTCGCCCAAGGTCGGCACAAAGCCGTTGATCTTGAATCCGCTCGGATCCTGGGAAAGATTCGAATAGATGCCGTTCAGGATCACCGAAACGGCGGGGTTCATCGCGTTTTCCCCGGTCGGACGGCTGGAAGCCTGAATCGCCGCTTGCTCAGCGTCCGTCACGCGTTTGTCGAGTTCCCTGACCTGCTCGCGCAAGGTCCTCAGCTCGTCCTGAGTCTGCGCAGTCGCGGCGTGGGACAGGCCCAGCGCCGCCGCAACGGCGAGCGCCATGGTTCCTTTTCTGTGCATGTGTCTCTCCAAGTTCATGCGATCGCGATGCGCCTCGAGGGGCGGTCGCGAACACGGTCGCTTCGCGAAAGCGAAGCGGGTTACCGAGCGACCGAACTAGGAGAGGACGGGGGGCGCGCGCGAATCGAATTCGATCCGCGGCGAAAACGGCAGAGGCAGTGCAGCCGGCGCAACAGCCTGAAGCGCGATCCTCGGCAGCTCGATCGCAAGCGCGAGCACTGGCAGCGCGCTGTCAACTGCGTGATACGCGATGCACTGTTCGGCGGGATGGTTGACCGGCGGGACGCATTTGCCGCTGCGCTCGGCCATGACCGCGTCGCGCTTCAGATGCGACAGCGCGTGCAGCTGCGCCGCCTGCTGCGCGAAGACGAGCGCGGCGGCAAGAAGCAGGTGTCGCAGAGTGCGGTTCGGCACGGCCGACGTTACAGGCAGCATCGGGTGCAAGTCTACTACAAGGCGAGCTTGATGCGCGACCGCTCGAATGCTACTCCCCGTAGAGCTTCTGCTTCTGCTCGCGGCGCGACTGCGCCTCGATGGAAAGCGTTGCCGTCGGCCGCGCGATCAGCCGGGGGATGCCGATCGGCTCTCCCGTTTCCTCGCAGTAGCCGTAGCTGCCCTCCTCGATGCGGCGCAAGGCCTCGTCGATTTTCTTGAGAAGCTTCCTCTCGCGATCGCGTGCGCGAAGCTCAAGCGCGTACTCCTCCTCGATCGTCGCCTGGTCGGTCGGATCGGCCTCCAGCTCGTGCTCGCGCAGATGCTCCGAGGTGAGATCCGCCTTCTCCAGCAATTCCCTTTGCGTCTCGAGCAGGCGCTCGCGGAAGAACGCGAGCTGTTCCGCGCTCATGTACTGCGACGCGGGGGCACGCAGCAACTCGGCCTCGGTCAAGCCGTTCTTCTTCGCCGGCTTGTGCTCCGCCGGCTTGTGCTCCGCCGGCTTCACCGCCTTGCTCACCAGCTTCCTTACTGCTTTTCCACCAAACATTGTTCCAATCCCTTCATAAATAGATCCTGCGGCAGATTCTTGCCGATGAAAAGCATCGTGCTCGAACGCTTTTCGTCCTTGCCCCAGGCGCGTCCCAGATCGCCGCCCATGAGCATGTGCACCCCTTGAAACACGACACGGTGCGTGTTGCCCTTCATATACAGCACCCCTTTATAGCGCAGCATGTCCGGTCCGTAAATCTGCACGACCCCGGACAGGAATTCCTCGAGTTTCGCGCTATCGAACGGCTTGTCCGAGCGGAACGCGAAGGAGCTGACGTGCTCGTCGTGCTCATGCTCGCTGTCCTCGAGGAACCCCGGATCGAGCTCGAGGGTCGCGTTGAGGTTGAAACCGCGGATATCGAGAATGTCCTCGATCGGCGTGTTGCCAAAGTGGACTTTCCTGATAGGCGCCCGCGGATTCATTTTCGTGAGGCGCTTTCTCAAGCCTTCCTGCTCGGCTTCCGACACGAGGTCGGTCTTGGACATGAGAATCCGGTCGGCGAACCCGACCTGCTCCTGGGCCTCGTGGAACTCGTCGAGCTGCTTCGCGGCGTGCTTTGCGTCCACCAGAGTGATGACGCTGTCCAAAAGATAGTAGTTGCCGATCTTCTCGTCGATGAAGAAGCTCTGCGCGACCGGCCCCGGATCGGCCATGCCCGTCGTCTCGATGATGACGCGCTCGAATTTGAGCTTGCCGGAGTCGCGTCGCTCCCTGAGCTCCCCGAGGATGCGGATGAGGTCGCCGCGCACGGTGCAGCATACGCAGCCGTTGTTCATCTCGATGATCTGCTCGGCGCCTTCGCCGAGGAGGATTTCATTGTCCACGCCCGCCTCACCGAACTCGTTCTCGATCACTGCGATGCGGTGGCCGTGCTGTTCCTTGAGGATACGGTTGACGAGGGTGGTCTTGCCGCTTCCCAAGAAGCCGGTGAGTATGGTCACCGGAACCATGTTTTCCTGTACCGCCAATTTCGATCTCCTGGCACTCCATGCCGCGCCGCGGAACAAGCTTATCTGAGCATATTGCTTCGCGTTTGCAGCGAGGCGTCCGGGTAGTCCGGACGGGGCAGCGGTGAGCTGAAAAAAGGGCGCATTACAGCACGCCCGGCATTACAAAGCAACCCATTCCGCCGCGCGACGGCATCTACCGGCTGCAAGGCCCTAGAGCCGTTCCAGCAGCAGCCCTTTCAGGTACTCGCCTTCCGGAAACTCGATGCGCACCGGGTGGTCCGGCGCGGCGCGGTAGCGCTCGCGAAGTAGGAGCGACACGCCGGCGTCTGCGGCGGCGCCGGCGAGGATTTTCTGGAAGAGCTCGGGAGACACGCCGCCGGAGCAGGAAAAAGTCGCGAGCAGCCCTCCCCGCCGCAGTACCTTCAGGGCATTCAGGTTGATGTCCTTGTAGCCGCGCGCAGCGCGCTCGGCGTCCTTCGGCGTCGGCGCGAACTTCGGCGGGTCGAGCACGACGAAGTCGAATTGTCTGCCTTCGGCCCGCAACTTGCGCAAGGCACCGAACACATCCGCTTCGAGCCATTCGGCTCGCCCCGCCTCGACCCCGTTCAGGGCGAGGTTGCGCTTTGCCAGCTCAAGCGCCGGCGCGGAACTGTCGATCGAGAGCACCGAGCGCGCGCCTCCGGCAAGCGCGGAAAGCGTGAAGCCGCCGGTGTAGCTGAAGCAATTGAGTACCTCCCGGTCGCGGGCGAGGTTGCCCGCGCGGGCCCGGTTGTCGCGCTGATCGAGATAGAACCCCGTTTTCTGCCCCGCGGCGACGTCGACTTCATACTCGATGCCGTGCTCGACGATCCTGAGCGGTCCGTCGGCCGCTGTGCCCGCGATCAGTCCCGTGCTTGCAGGGAAACCTTCGAGCTCGCGCCCTTCGGTATCGGAGCGCTCATGGATCCTGGCGCAGCCGCTGTGCTCGCGAAGGATTTCGATCAGCGCTTCGCGCCATCTCTCGCAGCCCGCGGAAAGAAGCTGCACGACCAGCGTATCAGCGTAGCGGTCGGCGACAAGGCCCGGGAGCCCGTCCGACTCTCCGTGCACAAGCCGCAACGCATTGGTCGTTCCCGGTGGAATTACTGCGCGCCGAAGCGCGAACGCGGCTTCGATTCTCTTTCCGAACAGGTCCGGGCCGGGGATTTCCGTCTCCTCGAAGCTCCAGACGCGGGCCCGGATCTGCGAGGCAGAGCTGTACGCCGCCCAGGCGAGGAAACGGCCGTCGTCGCCTCGGACATCCACGGTATCGCCGCTGTGCGGCGCTCCGCGGACCTCGGCGATCGCGCCGGAGAAGATCCACGGGTGGCGCCGCAGGAGCGAGCGCTCGCGTCCGGGCTTCAGAGCGAGTTGGGGCGCGGCGCTCACGGGCGAATCCGGACTAAACCCAGCCGGCGAGGCCGATCAGCCCGGCCGCGCCAAACAGCCAAAGGGGATGGATCCTCGTTGTCAGAACGACGGCCGCAGTGACGGCCGTGATCGCGAAGGCCGGCCACGAATGGTCGGCGGAGAGCGTGATGAGGTATCCGCCGGCGAGCATCAGGCCGACGGTCACGGGAACAAGGCCGTCCTCCACGGACGCGCGCCAGCGTGCGCCCCGAAAGCGCTGCCAGATTCTCGAGACGGCGAAAGTGAGCACGCACGAAGGCCCGCAAACGGCCGCAGTCGCCACCACCGCACCGGCCGAGCCCGCCACCTTCCAGCCGATGAGGCTGACCACGAGAATATTCGGCCCGGGCGCTGCTTGGGCGAGCGCGAAGAGCTCGGCGAACTGCGCGCCGCTCATCCATCCGTGTACCTCTACGACGCTGCGATGCATCTCGGGAAGCACGGTGATCGCGCCGCCGACCGCGATCAGCGAGAGAACGGAGAAATCCATCGCAAGCTGCGCCAGAGCTTCTTCGCTCATTTCGCCCTCCAGAGCGCCGCGGCGACGCTCAAAGGTGCGGCGCCAAGCAGGAAGACGACGAGGGGCAGGCGCACGAGCGCGATGCCGACGAAAGTGATCAGGGCGAACAAGGCCATTGCCGAGCGCAGCCGCCGGCTCGTTGCCATCTTGAGGCCCATGGCAACGACCAGACCCGCCGCCGCGGCGGAAATCCCGCGGAACGGCGCCGAAACCGCCGGAAGACGGCCGTACTCGGTGTAGAGAGCGCCGAGCGCGAGCACGATGAAGAACGGCGCCGTCATCAACCCGGCGAATGCGGCGACGGCTCCCCGAACGCCGTGATGGCGCGCCCCGACGCAAACGGCGACGTTGACGATGTTGGGCCCGGGGAGCAACTGGCACAGGCTCAGGACGTCGGTGAATTCCTCGGGGCTCAGCCAACGGCGCTCTTCGACCAGCATCCGGCGCGCAAACGGCATCACGCCACCGAATCCGGACAGTGAGACCTGCGTGAATCGAAGAAAAAGCTCCCTCAGCGCCGGGACGGAAGACGCTTCGCTCACGGCTTTTTCACCGGCACCGCCGTTTTCCTTTTCGCTCTCGGGTGCGCGGCATCATAAGCCTTGGCGAGGTGCTGGAAGTCAAGATGGGTGTAGACCTGCGTCGTCGAGATACTCGAATGCCCGAGCATTTCCTGCACCGCGCGCAGGTCTCCTGACGACTGGAGCAGGTGCGTGGCGAAGGAGTGGCGCAGCATATGCGGGTGAACGTGCTGCGGCAAGCCGAGACGCCGCGCCCAATGCGCAAGAGCGTGGCGCACCGAGGTGGGGCTGATGCGCCGCCCGCGCGCGCCCACGAAAAGCGCCGTTTCCCCGGGCCTTGCGAGCTTGGCCCGCTCGGCGAGCCAGGCTGCGATTGCGGTGCAGGCTTTTCTTCCCACCGGCACGGTGCGCGTCTTCGCACCCTTGCCCGTCACGGTGACCTCCGCCTGCCGCAGCATGCCCTTGCCGTCCATGGCATCGAGGCTCACCAGCTCGGCAAGCCGCAGTCCCGAGGAGTAGAGCAATTCGAACATGGCCTTATCCCGCGATTGCGCGGATCCGTCCGTCGGGGTCTCCAACAGCCGCGCCATGAGGTCGGGAGAGAGCGCCTTGGGCAACGCCTTGGGGCTTTTCGGCGCGCGCAGGCCCGCACAGGGGTTGTGGGGAAAGCCGCGGTGCTTGACGAGCCAATTGAAGAAGCTACGCCAGCCGGAGAGCATGGTCGCGATGGTCCGGCCGGAGAGTCCCCTGGAGTGCAGCTGCGACACGGTGCGCCGCACGTGCTGCGCTTGTAGTCCCTTCAGGGACACGCCGTCGTTCAAGGCGAAGAGCTCTTCGACCGCACGGCGGTAATTGCGCGCCGTTCCCGCGCTCAGCCGCCGCTGGTGCGCGAGCTGATCGAGGAACTCTTCGAGCAGCCCGAGGCGGGAGTCCTGCGCCATTCCCGCCGGCCGCGGCTAGAGAAATCTCAGCAGGGCCGCGCCCGCGAGCTCGCCCATGCGCTTCAGATACAGCGTGCCCATCTCGGGATAGAAACGCAGCACGTCCTCGCTGCCGAGCGCAAGCATTCCGAAGCACTCCTTGTTGCGCAGAGCCATGTGAGCCACCGAGCGAACGTGCGAGGCCCCCTCGCCGAACCAGGCCGCGGCCTCGGCGTCTCCGCTCGGGCCACAGAAAGGCTGCGACAACGAGGCCGCGTAGCGCTTCAGCTGTTCGCCGACCGGACGGAACTCCGCGGCATCCCCCGCGCCGCGGAAAGCCTCGCCCCAGATCCGCAGCGCGGAGTGCGGCACGGCAAAATCCTCGCGCAAGTGCAGATAGAGCACGGACAGGAGACTTTGCAGGTCGGCCGCGGAAAGCAGCGCGAGGCTCAGGCGGTGCATTTTCTCGCCGATCGCGTCGTTCTCCTCGCCGATCTGCAGGAGTTCGGTGAGGCGCGACTCGAGCGCCTTGCTTTTCTCGCGCAAGCTGAGCATCTGGCGGTCCGAGAGCGGAATGGCGCGCCCGCCGTGGGGATGCGGAACGGTGATCTCGGCGAGCATGTCGGCGTGGCTTTCGAAGAAGCCGGGATTTTCCCGCAGGTAGCGCGCGACGTCGTCAGCTTTCAATTTCGATCTCCCCTTCGAACACGACCACGGCCGGACCCGTCATCAACACGGGATTGTCCCCGCCTCGCCAGCGTATCGTCAATTCCCCACCGCGCATGGTGACATGCGCCGTGCCATCGAGCAGCCCCTCGCGGATGCCCGCGACTACCGCAGCGCAGGCGCCGGTGCCGCAGGCGAGCGTCTCTCCGGCACCGCGCTCCCATACGCGAAGGCGGATGTGGGTGCGCGTGACAATCTGCATGTACCCCGCGTTCACGCGTCGCGGAAACCGGGGGTGACGCTCGATCGACGGTCCCTCTGTCGTCACGGGCGCCGAATCCACGTCGGCGACCGTCTGCACTGCGTGCGGGTTGCCCATGGAAAGCACCGCGACGACTGCCTCGCGACCGGCGAGATCGAGCGGCCAGCGCTTGCCTCCAAGCATAGGCTGCAACCCGCGCGTGTCGAAAGGCACGCGTTCGGGCTCGAATATCGGCGCGCCCATATCGACGCTCACCTGCCCGTCCGCCTCCAGGCGCGGAACGATCACGCCGGAGAGCGTCTCGACGCGGATTTCGTTATTCTTCGTGAGGCCCTTGTCGTGCACGAAACGCACGAAGCAGCGCGCTCCATTGCCGCACTGCTCGACTTCTCCGCCGTCGGCATTCCAGATACGGTAGCGGAAATCGGCGCCGTTGAGTTGAGGCTTTTCCACGAGCAGCACCTGATCGCAGCCGACGCCGAAATGCCGGTCCGCGAGCCGTTTCGCGAGCTGCGGCGTTATCTTGATGTCCCGGCTGACGCCGTCGATCACGACGAAATCGTTGCCGACGCCCTCCATCTTGGTGAATTTGAGTCGCATCAGTGCTCTAACGGATCGCTTACACTATATACTTGCTCCCCTCTCTGTTCCGGTGATACCCGCAACCTTACCCGCAATCGCTGAGAGTACCCGCGCGTCGTCGGGACTTCCCCTGGCCTAGTCCCCGGCGCAACGTCGACAACCCGCCGATATGCGGATCCGCGTACCCCCTGGCCTCGTCCAGTCTCTGGATGCTTCAGATGCCTGTGTCCATGTCTGGATCGGGCGCCTATCCCCGCATTGCATGCCTCCATGGGTCCACGACGGAACACTGTTGGACGCAAGGGAGCGTGAGACGGCCCGACGCTTCAGGCGGCTTGAGGATCGCACCATGTTTCTCGCGTCGCACGCAGCGCTCAGGTTGGCGCTCGCGACCTATAGGGGCACGGCCGCCCACGAACTTGCCTTCGAAACCGGCAGTGGTGGGCGTCCGGAGCTCGCTTGGTCCAGCGGGGCACCACCGATTCGGTTCAACCTCACCCACACTCCGGGCCTATTTGCCGTGTCGCTCACGCGACGCGTGGCCTGTGGTGTTGATGCGGAGCGACTATCGACCCGCGCGGTGGACGATTCGCTGCTCAGCGCCGTCCTTTCCCCGCTCGAGCTCGCGCGCTTGGACACTCTGGCCAGGAACGAGGCCACCGCGGCGTTTCACCGACTGTGGACCCGCAAAGAGGCAGTGTTGAAGGCGTTGGGCTTAGGGCTAAAGGTAGACCCGCGCTGCGTATTGGTCGGAGACGAGGACGAGCTTGCGTTCGTGAACGATCCAACCGTTGAACCCCGCTCCAGAACCGGCTGGCAAGTGCGGACGTTCCAGCCCACACCCGATCATGTGGTCTCGGTTGCCATCGGCTCGGTGACGGAAGCGCTGCGCCCGCTTCTGATTGAACTCGAGCCGACGTTCGAGGCTGCACGGAGACTGGACTGACCGATTCTCGGTCAGGAACGGTAACTCGGCGCAGCCAAGTCATGTCGACACCTGCGATCGGCATAGGCGCGATCCGGCCCTATGCGCTTCGCTCGCGGGCAACCCGCAATCGCTCCGCAACGAGCGCAGCGAGAACGCGTGCGTTCGCACCAATCAGCATGTCCCCGGAATCTATGCCCAGGACGCGATGGTGAATCACCTTGCCTTCCCAGAGCGCTCCCCATTCGGAGGGCTCGCCCTCGCGGCGGCTGCCCCGGCGGATCGTTTCAAAGATTTCAACCGCTCGCAGGCGGCCGCTCAGCGGCTTACGCCGATAGCGATCAAGGGCAAGGAAGTTCGCTCGATAGACTTCGAGCTGATTGATCTCGCGTTGGACGCCCTCCAAGGCGTCGTCTTTCTCGAGCAAGCGGCCGAGCGACCCAAGCTTGCGCGCGATGTATGTGACACGATCGCCGTAGCCGCGACCGCGCATCTCTTCGAGATAGAGGGTCAGCCGGTCCTTCACGAAGCTACCGAGCGCCAGCGCGCGCTTCAAAAGCCGCGGTGTAGAAGTCGGATTCTTACTCGCCTCGCTCGTCATGCGGCGCGCTGGATCCAGCAGCCCGAGGAACGCCACTTCTTCCCCCGCTGCGAGGAGCTGACGAGCCATCTCGTAGGCGACGGTCGCACCGAAGCACGCGCCGACGAGAATGTAGGGTCCGTGCGGCTGAATCGTCTGAATCTCACTTGCATAGCGTCTTGCCATCACGTCGATCGAATCGAGCGGCGTTGCCATTCCGTCGAGGCCTAGCGATTGCAGCCCATAGAATGGTTGTGCGAGCCCGAGTTCGCGCGAGAGCTCAGCGAAGCCTATTACGTTTCCAAACACCCCCGGCACGGCGTAGATGGCCGGCAGCGAGCCGCTCGTCGTGAGCGCGACGAGCGTGGAATAACCCTGCGGTGCTGAAGAAACGCGGTAGCTCTCGGCGAGGACGCGGACGGTCGGTGCGGCGAACAGCACTCCGAGCGGAAGCGACCGGCCGAACTCCTTGTCGAGTCGGGCAAATAGCCGGGCCGCGAGCAGCGAGTGTCCGCCGATCTCGAAGAAATTGTCATCGAGCCCAACGCGCCCGATGCCGAGTACCTCGGCCCACACGCGGCACATGACCCGCTCGGTCTCGTCCCTGGGCGCGACATACTCGCCGGATTCGCGCACGCCATGGACAGAAGGATCAGGCAGGGCATGCAAATCCACCTTGCCATTCGACGTCAGCGGAATCGATTCCACCGCGACGAACCAAACCGGAACCATGTAGGTCGGCAGGCGCGAGGAAAGGAAGCGCCGTAGCTCTGCGGCGGTCGGCGGATCCCGATCGGCATGTCGCGGAACGACGTAAGCACCGAGGGCGACATCGCCCGAAGCCTGCCGCCACGCCATGACATGGGACGCCCGCACAGCCGGGTAGCTATCCAGCGCGGAGGTGATTTCTGCCGGCTCGATGCGGAACCCGCGCAGCTTCACCTGCGCGTCCACGCGTCCCAGGAACTGGATATTGCCGTCGGGCAGGTAGCGTGCCCAGTCGCCGGTTTTGTAGAGGCGCGCCTGCGGATCGTCGCTGAATGGGTGCGGAATAAATTTCTGGGCGGTCAGGTCGGGTCGATTCAGATAGCCCTTGGCTACCCCCACGCCGCCGACGTGCAACTCACCGGGTACGCCCACCGGCACCGGCTGCAGGTACGCATCTAGAATGTAGATCTGGACATTCGCCATCGGTCGACCGATCGGCACCTCTGTCCAGTCGCCGGTGGCGTTGGTCAAGTCGTAGCAGGTCGCTGCAACGGTTGCCTCGGTCGGTCCGTACATGTTGACCGTGCGCACAGTCGGACCGACTTCACGCAGCCATCGACGGGTGAGTTCCGGCAGCGCTCTTTCTCCTCCGATGATCACCGCGCGGACCGATTGTGGCAGCTGGAGCGCGCGCGGTGTGAAACCGTTGACGAGTTCGTGCCAGAAGGCGGTCGGTAGGTCCAGCACGGTGATTCCCAACCTTTCACACGTCTGAAGAAACGCCGATCCCGAGCGCGGCATCTGTTGGTCGCGTAACACGAGCGTCGCGCCGGCCGTCAAGGCGCCGAAGACCTCTTCCGCGCTAACATCGAATGCGACCGAAGCAAACTGAAGCACCCGATCGCGTGGACCGATCTGCAACTCGGCGTTGAAACACTGCGTGTAGTTCACCAACGATCGATGCGAGACCAAAACCCCCTTGGGCACGCCGCTCGAGCCGGACGTGTAGATGACATAGATCAGGTTGTCGGGGGTGGTGACGGATGCCGGTTCGTAATCGGGTTCGGCCGCGATCTCAAACCAGTCGGTGTCGAGACAGATCAGGATCGGGCCGGCGGGGAGCTGCGGCCGTAGATGCGCGTGCGTGAGGACCACGGCGACGTGCGCGTCGTCAAGCATCAAGGCTAGCCGCTCGCGAGGCACATTAGGATCGAGCGGCACGTAAGCGCCGCCCGCCTTCAGGATCCCGAGCAAGCCCACTATGAGATCGAGGCTGCGCTCCATGCAAATGCCCACCAGCGCCTGCGGCCCGACTCCGTGGGCGCGCAGACGATGGGCGAGCCGGTTGGCGTGTGCGTTGAGCTCGGCGTAGGTAAGCGTGTTGCCCCCGTGGGCCACCGCCACTGCCTGCGGCGCCTTGGCTACCCGGGTTTCGAACAGCGTGTGGAGGCAGGCCTCTCTGGGGTAATCTGCCGCGGTGTTGTTCCACTCCACCAGCAGCCGGTGGCGATCGGCCGCGTCGAGTAGCGCGAACTGCCCGATGCGCTGTCCCGGATCGGCCACGATTGATTCGAGCAACCGCTGAAAATGGCCTGCCATGCGCTCGATCGTCGCACGCTCGAAAAGATCGGTGCAGTACTCCCAGCTTGCCTGCAGCCCCGACGCGCGCGCGCTTAGCGTCAAGGTGAGATCGAACTTGGCGTGGCGGGTCGGCAGCGCCAGGCGGCTGGCCTGCAAGCCCTCCAGCGCGAGCACCGTGTCGGGCGTGTTCTGCAGCGCAAAGCAGACCTGGAACAGCGGATTGCGGCTCAAATCGCGGCTCGGGGCGAGCTCCCCGACCAGCTTCTCGAAGGGCACGTCCTGATGCGTGTAGGCGGCGAGGGCGCTTTCGCGCACTCGCGCGAGCAGCTCGCGAAACGTCGGCGCGCCCGCCAGGCTCACGCGCAGCACCACTGTGTTGGCGAAAAATCCGATCAGCCCCTCGAGCTCGGCGCGCCTGCGCCCGGCGATCGGCGTGCCCACCACAATATCCTCGGCGCCGCTGTAGCGATGCAGCAGCACCTGGAATGCCGCCAGTAGCGTCATGAACGGCGTGGTGCCTGCGACGTGTCCGAGCGCCTCTACCGCTTCCGCAAGTGACTGCGGGAGTACGCTCTCCAGGCGTGCCCCGCGGTTGCTTTGCACCGCCGGGCGGGTGCGGTCGGTAGGCAGCTCCAGGGTCGAGAGGTTGGCGAGCTTCCCCTTCCAGTAGCCAAGCTGCTTGTCCAGCACTTCGCCCGCGAGCCACTGGCGCTGCCAAACCGCATAATCTGCGTACTGCAGCGCAAGTGCCGGCAACTCCGCCGCACGGCCCGCTACCAGCGCGTTGTACAGAATCGAGAGCTCACGCTCGAATAGCCCCGCCGACCAGCCATCCGAGACGATGTGATGCCACACTCGCATCAGCACGTGATCGTCGTCCCCCAGACGGATAAGACTGAATCGCGCGAGCGGACCGGTTTCGAGGTCGAAGGGCTGTTGTGCCTCGATGGTCAGGATGTCGGCCAACGCATCGTCTCGCTTCAACGCCGCCATATAGGAGAGATCGAAGCGCCGGAGATCCAGCGTCGCGTGCTCACGCACGACCTGCCGCGGCTCGTCATCGACCAGGACGTAGGTGGTCCGCAGGATCTCGTGACGACGCAGTACAGCTTGCAAGCTCCCGCGCAGCGCATCGACGTCAATGGTCCCGGTCAGCCGATGTGCGCGGCGCTCGTTGTAGGCGGGGTTGCTTGGATCGAGCCGAGCGAGAAACCATGCGCGTCGTTGCGTGTGTGAGAGGATCGATGGTTCGCGACTTTGCCGTCGAGGAATTGCCGCATCGGCAGCTTGCCCCGCCGCGCTACGGGCGCCGATAGGCGCTTTAGTTTCCGCGTTGCGAATCGCCTCGATCGAGCGCGCCATGCCGACAACGGTGGCCCCTTCCTCGAACAGCGACTGTATAGCGAGTTCGACACCGAACAAGGCCTTGACCTGCGCGATGAGTTGGACGCCGCGCAACGAATCCCCGCCAAGGAGAAAGAAGTTGTCGTCCGGGTTGACGTGCTCGATCTTGAGCAACGTGGCCCAAAGTCCGGCGAGCGCCCCTTCGAGCGGCGACAGAGACCGGATCTCTTCCGCGGCCGGCAAGGGAGCGCCTTGAGCGGCGGCCTTTTGGGTCAAGCCCAGCAGTTGCGGAAGTGCATGACGGCGCAGTTTGCCGTTGTCGGTGCGTGGCAGACGCTCGACGAAGTAAATGCGTCGCGGTACCTTCCGTAGCTCGAGACGCCGGCCGACGTGCTGGATAACCTGCGCCTCATGGAGCGTCACATCCGGTTGTCGAACTACTGCGGCGACGATCTCCTCCCCGAGAGTTGGGTGAGGGATGCCGAACGCAGCGGCCTCGTTCACGCCTGGCAAAGACCGAATCGCGAGGTCGATCTCGACCGGAGAGATCTTTTCCCCGCCGCGGTTGATGATCTCTTTGATGCGCCCAGAAAGATGGATATATCCGCCCTCGTCGATGTGTCCCAGGTCGCCGGTGCGGAACCAATCCCCCACGAACGACTCTGCCGTGAGTTGTGGATCGTCGAGATAGCCGCCAAAGACGAGCGGGCCACGGACCACGATTTCGCCTTCCGCGCGAGCGCCGGCGATCGCGCCGGAGCTGTCCATGATCGCAACCTCGTTCCCCAGGGGAAGCCCCGCCGTGCCGCGTTTGCGCGGACGCGGCGGAAGCGGGTCATGGGCGATCGAAGTGGTTTCGGTCGACGAAAGCGCGCCGAGCAGGGGTGCGCTAAAGCCCTGTTCGAGGCGTTCGATCTCGTCGGAATCGAGTCGTCCCAACCCAGCGCGAAGAAACCGGAGGCGGCTTTGGGCAACTGCGGGTCGGTAATCGGGCACCCGGCGCAGGATCGCGCTCAACAGGGTGAACCCGGCGTTCAAACACGTCGGCCGGTATTGCTCCAGAGCGGCGAAGAATGCGTCGACGTCGACTTCAGGAAGGCAGACCGTCGATACTCCGTTTAGAAGCGGATTCAACCATCCGCTGCGCAAGCCGTTGCCAAGATGCATGGGCATGAGATGACAGCCCACGTCGCGCGGCGAATACTCGAGCCACTTGCCCACAACGTTCGCGTAGCGAAGCGTTTGGCGGTGTTGTGAGGGAATGAGCTTCGGCCGACCCGTCGTACCCGAGGACACCAAGACGTATGCGAGCTGCGGACGCGCTGGCGTCGGGTTGCGAAGCGAGTCCCCGGCCCGGCCGAGATCGAGCGTGAACAGACCGGCGGGTGCATCGGGCTCCACCGCAACGTCGATTTCCGCAACCCCGTGCCGCCGCGCTGCCGCGCGAACCGGATGCTCCTCCCCTTTCGGTGCCAGGATTGCCTTCGCGCCCGTGCGAACGAGCAGTTGCGAATAGTCGTCGGGGGTGAGTGACGGACTGAGCGGCGCGAAGGTCGATGACGCAGGGAGGGTGGCACACGCGACAGCCATTTCCGGCCGCGACGGAATAACTCCCGCGACGATATCTCCTCGCCCGATGTCCAGGCCGCCGAGGTATTTTCGAACGCGGTGGATCTGGGCAGCGAGGTCCGCGTAGGTCAGCGGTTTGCGGCCAGGTGCCTGCAACGCGGGCGCGGCCGGCCGGTCTTTGGCGAGGGCCCCAAGCGCATCTTCGATACACTCGTGCTGAAGTTTCATGATCCTGCAGATCGAATCGTAGATGTCAAGGATCGGGACGGCGCGTGAATCGCGGTCCTACCGAAAGTGAATGCCCGTGTATCTGCGGGCGACCTCTGCCAGCTTTGCGGCACGTTCGAGTAGCCAGGCTTCTGCGCTGTCAGGATCACCTCGCCGCCACCACCAAAGCAAGAGGATGGTCGTGGCGTACACGAGCGCACCGCCGGCGGCGACGAGCACGACGTAAGCGATCTGACCGGAGAGGCTCGACGTCAGCTCCGCGCAATAGGTTTTGATGGCGAGAACGGCACCGATCATCACGAGCGAACCCGCGCCGGGCCGCCAGAGGATATCGAGCAGGTCGCGGCGCCCGAACTCGATCGCTCTGCCAAGCAGCTGAAAGTTGAGCGGGGCCGTGACGACAGACGCTGTAAGCATCGCTGCGACCGCACCTTGGGCGGCGTAAGAAGGCACCCACCAGAGCATCAGCGGGACCGAAATGCATGGATGGGCGGCGAGCACCAGACTCGTCGCGCGCGACATGCCGACCGCAAGATTCACGTAGTGCACCGTGCTCAGCAGCACCGCCAGTATGCCGTTAATCGATAATATCTGGATTAGGGGCACGGTCTCCTTCCACTTCGCGCCAAGGAGGATCAGGACGATCGGCTCGGCGAGCAGGCTCAAACCAATTCCAGCGGGCAATATGAGGAGGAGCAGGATCGAAGTGACTTTCAGGTATTGCCGCCGCAGTAGTGCTCGATCATCAGCGAGCTTGACGTAGCCAGGAAATACTGCCCGGTGCACCGATGCCGCCAGCTCGCGGGTCGGGACCCTTACGACTTCACGCGCGATCGTGAACGATCCGAGCGCGGCCGTGCCGGCCCATCGACCCACAATGAGGTCCGCCATCCGCGAATAGAAAAACTCGACCAACCTCGTGACGAACAGCCATCTGGAGAAAGTCATCAGCTGACCGAGCGCTGCCAGGGAGGGCCGCGGACGAAACGGGTGGAGCGCGTAGCTGAGCGCCACGCCAATGCAGGTCCCGGCCAGAGTTCCCGCGAGCAGTGCCCAATAGCTTCGCAGGGCGAACGCGAGCGGAATCGTGACCAGCACGGTTGTTGCGAATCTTTTCGTGAGGAGATACTTGAATTCCTTGTCGAACGCCATCTCCTTGCGAAACGCGATGATACCGACGTTCTCGAAGCCCTGGATCGCGCGCCCGAACCCCAGCACGACCATGACTGACACGAGCTGGGGATCGCCATAGAACCCGGCAGCCGGCGCAGCAAGGCAGGCGACCACGAGTCCCATCCCAAGGCCAAACAGCACGTTGAAAGTCCACACCGTGTCGAACTGCTGGCGGCCGGTGTCCGGCTGCTGGATGAGAGCAGTGTCGAGACCGAAGGCGCCGAGCAGTTCCAGTATTGCGATTACGGACGTCGCAAGCGCGATCAGGCCGAAATCTTCCGGGACGAGGAGGCGCGCAAGAATGACCGTGCTGATGAGCCCCATACACCGGTCGATGAGCATGAACAGCACCGTCCAGGCTGCGCCTGTCGCCATCTGGCCGTTGACCGATTTCGACCGGCCCACCATGAGTACCATCTCCGCTGATCTGAATGAGCCCAGTCCCGTTCCGACTGGCTACCCTGCAAATATTAACAGCAGAACGGCGAACCGCATGACGTCCGCGAGCAGTCAGGTGGCAATTTTTACGGGCCCGATCACCCGACCCCCACCCGCATCGGACTTCCTTGCATTTGCTGAGAAATCGCGAACGGCTAGTACCATTTGGCCTCACCCGGTGGTCGGGTCTTGAAACGCTTGTGTGTCCAGAAGTATTGCTCGGGCATTTCGCGCACGCGCTCCTCGATGAACGCGTTCATGCGACGCGCGTCCGCAGCATCGTCATCGCCCGGAAAATCCTCCCAGACCGGATAGCACCGCAGCTCGTATCCGGCGCCGCCCGGCAGCGCGCGCGTCACACAGGGCAGCACGCGGGCGCCGGTGAGCCGGGTCATGCGCGAAAGCCCGGTGATGGTCGCGGCGGAGGCCG
>WNFC01003936.1_pt1 | contig 23902 bp, 23 predicted proteins | sample 5400541 | NCBI WGS metagenome assembly WNFC01 (sample SAMN13153342, study PRJNA577476) | soil metagenome | isolation source: 120 cm saprolite under Douglas fir tree site 2 hole 2 replicate 1 | place: USA:California | collected 2015-04-18
CCTGGGGCACCTGCGCACGGCCAGCATCAAGCTGTGCTGCGGCGGGATCGTCGGCATGGGCGAGACCCGCCGGGACCGGGCCGGCCTGCTGGTCCAGCTGGCCCGGCTCGATCCGCACCCCGAGAGCGTGCCCATCAACCTGCTGGTGCAGGTGCCGGGAACGCCGCTCTTCGGCACCGACCTCCTCGACGGGCTGGAGCTGGTGCGCACCATCGCCGCCGCCCGGCTCATGATGCCGGCCTCGACGCTCCGGCTGGCCGCCGGCCGGTCGCAGATGACCGACGAGCTCCAGGCCCTGTGCCTGCACGCCGGGGCCAGCAGCCTCTTCCTCGGCGACCGCCTCCTCACCACGCCCAACCCTGGCGACGACCACGACCGGGCGCTCATCGACCGGCTCGACAGCCGTCTGGCCGCGCCCGCCCGGGCCCTGTAGCTCGCTCGTTCGGGCGGGGCTTCGGGGCCGGCCCTCCCCCGCCAGCATTCTGTCGACGCGAAACGCGCCTATAGCGCGATTGGCGTCAACAGAAAACCGGATGCAGGCCCGGGCCGGCTCCTCGAGGCCTCACGCGGGCTTGGTGACGAGCGTCGTCACGGTCCCGATGATCTTCTCCAGCTCGGCGTCCTGGTGGGCCTGGATCTGCTTGGCCTCCTCCAGCACGGCGGCGGCGTCGTCGTAGGTGGCCTCGGCCCGGGCGTCGGCGGCAGCCGCCTGCACGTTCTGGCCCACGATGATGATCGGCAGCAGCACCAGCTGGAGGAACGTCTGCGCGATCCACGCCACGATGATGATCGAGTCGCCCGTCTTGAAGGCCGACGGGGCGCTCACCAGGGCCAGGACGGTGAAGAGGTAGGCGCACCACATGGTGCCGACCACGAGGGTGATCTTGAGGCCGACCTTGGTGTTGAACCGGCCCATGGCCCCTGGCCGTGGACCTGCTCCGCCGCCTGGGCCACCTTCGGCGGGACGGTCGCCTCCCGTTGGGCGATGTGGGGATGGGGGATGTAGTCGAACAGGCTGGGCATGGGGAAAGGATGCCTCGGCGAGCGCCCAGGGCCGCGCACCCGTTTGGACGGGGTTCGGAGGCACTCCTGCACGGGCCCCGTCCCCGGCCGGATATAGGCGGGAATAGCGGTTCCCATATTCCGGCCCATAGATCGGTATGCTCCAGCGGCGTGGACCCGGTGCGCAACCCGTACAGCCCGGGCGCCGGGACCCGGCCGCCGGCGCTCGTCGGCCGGGACCACGAGATCGACGCCATGGACGTGGCCCTGCAACGCCTACTGCTCGGCCGCGACGGGCGCAGCCAGATGCTCACCGGGCTGCGGGGCGTGGGCAAGACCGTGCTCCTCAACGAGTACGAGGTCCTGGCCGACGGTCGAGGGTACTTCCACGAGCACATAGAGGTCTCCGAGGACGGCATCCTGGCCCCGACGATCGTCGCCGCCTTCCGGCGCATCCTGCTCACCATGGACGCCAAACGACGCATCGGCCAACGCGTCCAACGCGCCCTCGGCGTGCTGAAGGCGTTCAGCCTGCGCCTGCCCGACGGCGCCCAGGTCAACATCGACGTGGAGCCGGTGCACGGCCCGGCCGACTCCGGCGACCTGGGCAGCGACCTGGCCGGGCTCTTCGTCGAGCTCGGCGAGGTGGCCCGTGACCACGCCGCCGGCGTGTTCCTCACCGTCGACGAGCTGCACTACGTCGACCGGGCGACCCTGACCGCGCTGGTCGTCGGCCTGCACCGGGCCGCCCAGCTCCGGCTGCCGATCACCCTGGCCGGCGCCGGCCTCCCCTCGCTCGCCACCTTCACGGGCGACGCCAAGACCTACGCCGAGCGGATGTTCACCTTTCCCATCATCGGCTCGCTGTTGCGTGACCTGGCCGCCGAGGCCCTGACCGCCCCCGCGGGCGACGAGGGCGTGGCGTGGGACGACGACGCCCTGAGCAGGGTGCTCGACATCACCCTGTGCTTCCCGTACTTCCTCCAGGAGTTCGGCAGCGCGGCGTGGGACGTGGCCGACGGGCCGGACCGCATCACCCGCGACGACGTCGAGCGGTCGGTCCCGTTGGCCCGGGCCCAGCTGGACGACGGCTTCTTCCGCGTCCGGGCCGGGCGCACCAACACCTCGGAGCGCCGCTACCTCCGGGCCATGGCCGAGCTCGGGCCCGGGCCCGTGCTGTCGAGAGACGTGGCCGCACTGCTCGGCACGCGGACCAACTCGCTCGCCCCCGCCCGGGACGTGCTCATCAAACGGGCCATCTGCTACTCGCCGCGTTGGGGCGAGATCGACTTCACCGTGCCGATGTTCGGCGAGTACATGAAGCGCTGGATCCCGAACCCGCAACTGGTCGACGTGGCGAAAAGGCGGCGGGCGGGCGGGCCCGGATAGCGTCCGCCCGTGCCCACCGAACCCATGACCACCGAGGCGGTGCTGGCCCTACACCACGACCTGTTCAACTGGGGCCGGTGGGGGCCCGACGACGAGCGGGGCGCCCTCAACTTCATCACCGCCGAGGTGACCGCCCAGGCGGTGGCCACCGTCAAGACGGGCCACACCGTCTCCTGCGCCCGGCCCCTCCCCACCCGGCCCGGGCCGGACAACCCCATTCCCGTCGCCCACCACATGATCGGCACGGCCACCGAGGGCTACGGCGCGGACTACTTCGCCATCGCCCCGCACGGGTATGCCACCACCCACATCGACGCCCTGTGCCATTTCTTCCACGAGGGCAAGCTCCACAACGGCTATCCCGCCGCTTCGGTCACCGCCCACGGGGCCACCAAGCTCGGCATCCACCACCTGCGCCCCGGCATCGTGACCCGGGGCGTCCTGCTCGACGTGGCGGCCGGACGGGGCCAGGAGGCGTTGGCGCCAGGGGAGCCCATTTTCCCCGAGGATCTCGAAGCCGCCGAGCGCGCCGCGGGCCTGCGGGTCAGGTCGGGCGACGCCGTGCTGGTGCGCACCGGTCGGTGGAGGTGGCGCGACCTGCACGGGCCGTGGGCGCCCAGCGAGGGCATGGCCGGCCTGGACGCCTCGTGCCTGGCCTGGCTATATGACCGCGAGGTGGCGGTGCTCGGCAGCGACGGCGTGTCCGACGTGGCCCCGTCCCGGGTCGAGGGGGTGGCGATGCCCATCCACACCGTCGCCATCGTGGCCATCGGCATCCACCTGCTCGACAACCTCGAGCTGGAAGAGCTGGCCGGGGCGTGCGCCGGGGCGCACCGGTGGGAGCTCCTCCTGACCGTGGCGCCGCTCGTGCTCGAGCGCGGCACGGCGTCTCCGGTCAACCCGATCGCAGTGATGTAGCGCCGGGCGACTACACCCTGGCGCCGGCCTCCATGCGCCGGCGGACGAGCAGCAGCCCGCCTCCGGCCCCGCACAGGCTCAGTGCGAGCTCGATAAGGAGGGCCACGTTGGCGCCGGTCTCGGGCAGCGTGCCCTTCGGGCTCGACGCCGTCAGCGCCTCGCCCAGCACCTGTGGCGTCACCGGCGCGTTGACCAGGGTGATCCCGAGCACCTCGGTGCACGCCGCGCTCGCGGCGTTGAAGACGCCGCCGTCACAGCCGACTGACACCTCCGGGGCGGTGTTGCATGCCGCGGCGCTGGAGCCGCTGTCGCACGTGGTGTTCCCGTTGCCGCCACCGTTGTTACCGCCCGGGGGGTTGCCAGGGGGGTTGCCATCAGGCGGAGGGTTGTCGCCGCCGGACGACGACTTGCAGCCGGTGTGGGCCGGGTTGGTCTGGCCGATGCCGTTGTTGCCGTCGCACTCGTAGCCGTTGTTGTGGTCGGTCGGCCCGTTCGGCGACTGACCCGCGTGAGGGTTCTTGTTGTCGGCCTTACCGACGCAGCCTGCGCAGGGCCTGCCCGTCGCCTTGCCCGTCCCGCTGCCGTTGTCCGACGCCGCCCCGTTGCGCGTGCTGCCATACGGGTTGTTGGTGTTCGTGGGCCCCGGGTTGGCGCCATTGCCCGTCTGGTCCGCGGTCGATGCCGGCTGGGGCGAGCTGCACTGCCCAGACGTGCCGTTACTGTTCGAGCAGTTGGGGTTGCCGGGCAGCGGCGTGTCGTTGTGGTTCACGCCATTCGACCCGCTGGGGACCTGCGTGGTCGCGGTGGTACCGCTGGAGGACGACGGCGCGGTCTGCTGACCGGGCGCCTGGCTCACCCCTTGGCCCTTGCCCTGCGACTTACCCGGGTCGGCACCTGCGATGCCCGCCCAGCCGACGACTGCCAATGCCGCCGCGGTCGCCGACAACGCGACCCGCCCCCTCCATGTTCGCCCCACGGTGACTCCCGTCCGGTTTGGGGACCTTGCGATCTGCAAGGCCCGCAGTCCTGGCCGGTCGGTCTCGCCACTCGCTCCCCGTGCGGTCTAGGCGACCGAGTGTCTCCGTGTCCCCGAGGTGGGGACCGGTGAGGACTGCACGGATCAACGCTTCCTCGTCGTCACGGTGAACGCCGTCACGACAAGAGCAAGAGTACCTCCCCCAGTGTGATTGTCAAGCCACGGACAGTAGTCGGGACGGGACGGCAGGTGACCATTGACCTGTCAACAGGCGAAATGACGCGTTCGCCCCATAGGAACGGCGGTAAGCGGTAGGTACGGTCAGAGCGTCCCTTTCGTGGGGACCAGGTGCCTCGGGGGCGAAGGCAATCGGCCCCGGCGCTTCGCCGAGCTCGGAGCAGCGACTGATGTCATGTAGCACCGCGTCCGCGTCCCCAGTCAAGAGCCCCATTGAAGTGGTCATCGTCGACGACGCCGAGGACATCCGCTGCATGCTCGAGATCCACCTCAGCCTGGACGAGCGCACGTCGGTCGTGGACGAGGGCGCGTCGGGCCTCGACGCCATACGACTCGCCCAACGCCGCCACCCCACAGTGATGATCCTCGACGTGATGATGCCCGGGGGCTCGGGCATCGACGCCCTCCCGCTGATCAAGCGGGCCAGCCCGGCGACGAAGGTGATCATCTACTCGGCGAAGGGTGCCTCGGTCGTGAAGGCCGAGGCGACCGATGCCGGCGCCGACGCCTTCGTCGAGAAGTCCGCGCCCCTGTCGTCTTTGACGGACACCATCATCGAGCTCGCCGGGTGCCGTCCCCAGGCGTAGGCCAGCGCCACAGCTCGCCGGCTACTCGGCGAGTCGCCGGACGCCTTCCCGGAGAAAGTCGCACGCCGCGCCCACCGGGTCGCCGCTGATCTCCAGCTCGGCGCGGGTCAGCACCGAGCCGAACGGCGCGTTCCAGTATCCCGGCGGGCCCGGTCGCGCCACCTGCCAAGGCCCAACGTAGAGGTAGGGCTGGGACTGGTACCCGTCGCCGGGCGAGGCTCCGAGGTTCGCCCGCCGGTCGGGCGCGGCAGCCACGTCCGCGGCGGCGTCGAAGTGCTCGGGCCACAGCCGAGTGACCGACGGCTCGGCGCCTGGCCCGAGCTCGCCCACGACAGTGTCGATGGCCTGCCAGCCCAGGAGCCACCACTCCCCCAGCGCCGTCACCGCGTCGGCAGGCAGGGCGAGGGGCTCGTCGGGATCACCGATGGCGGGCGTGTCCCGGCCCGCGTCGAACCCGGAAGCCAGGTCGACGCCGACCGCCCGGGCCAGCTCGTCGAGCGAGGCGCCGTCGGCGGGGACGAAGACGGCACGGTCTCCGATCTCGCGCACCAGCACGTCGCCCGCCAGGCGGACGACCTCGGGACCGTCGGGGCCGGCGAAGGCCGGGGTGGTCAGGCCGCCCGGCGAGGTCCGCAGGCTGATCCGGCCCGTCACCGCGGCCTGGCGCCGGGCCAGGACGTGGGCGGCCACCCGGTGGACGTTTCCGCGGGTCGCGGCAAATCGATCGGGGAGCGGGCGCACCCGCTCAGGCTTGCAGACACGCCCGGGCTATGCGGTGCCGACGGGCACGAGACCGTCGTGGACGAGACGGTCGCGGGCCATGGCCAGGTACTCGGGGTGCAGCTCGATCCCCACGAACCGCCGCCCCTCGCGTGCTGCCACCACAGCTGTGGTACCCGAGCCGACGAAGGGATCGAGCACCACGTCCCCGCGGCCCGACCCGATCCGGACGCACGGCTCGATCAGCTCGGGCGGAAACGTGGCGAAGTGCCCGCTCGCCTCGGGGAAGGTCCTCGTCCTGATGTCCCAGATGCTTCGAAGGCGTCGCCCGTTCGGCCCTGGCACGGCCTCGACGTCGTAGTGGTACCGCTCGGACCTCGACAACAGGAACAGGTACTCGTGCGCCCGTGTCGGCCGGTCCGCGACGCTCTCGGGCTGGCAGTTGGGCTTGTTCCAGATGATGTCGGCGCGCAGGTACCAACCGGAGGCCTGCAGGGCGAACGCCAGCCGCCACGGCACCCCGATCAGGTCCTTGGGCTTGAGCCCGGCGGGAGTCGGCGGCCGCGCGTCCATGGCCCGCGCCCTGTTCTTGCGGTCCGGGGCGCGCCACGTCCGCCCGCCGGAGGTATAGCTGTCCCCGATGTTCAGCCAGAGCGTCCCGTCCTTGCGGAGCACCCGGCGCACCTGGTCGAAGACCCGGGTCAGCGCCTTGACGTACTCCTCGACGCTCTCCTCCGACCCGATCTGGCCGCGCCGGCCGTAGTCCCTGAGAGACCAGTAGGGAGGTGAGGTGACGACGCTCTGCACCGACTGGTCGGGGAACGCCTCCAGGACCTCGGCGGCGTCGCCGCAGACGAGCGCCGACGCCGTCGAGTGCCGCAGCAGCCGCCCGTACTCGGCGCCGGGCGCATGCTCCAGCACCTGGAAGGAGCTCACCACGCGCACCGAGCCACTCTGACATCCCTGCTCGGGAGCGAGGGTGGATGCGCAGGCGGCTGGCGGAGAGGGAGGGATTTGAACCCTCGGACAAGGTCATCCCCCGTCAACTCATTAGCAGTGAGTCCGATTCGGCCGCTCTCGCACCTCTCCTTGCCCCCAAGTGTAGGCGATGGCGCCGGGCAGTGGGACGGCCGTCCGATTACGAGGAATCCCAGCAATACCAAGGGTTCTTGGCTCGCTTGTTTTGGCGACATCCGTGTCCGTGACAGAGCCATGCCCGCCGCCAGAGGGCTACCAGATGGCGTTTCAGCCGTCCGGGCCACCTCCACTTTCATCTGAGTTTCATCTACACTCGCCTGCCAAGGACCAGAGCGGGGGTTGCGATGGAGCGCACATACCCAGCACCGTTCGTCCCGCGGGACTTCTCGTGCTGGATCCACAGGGCATCAACCACGGTGCGGACGAGCGGGCGGCGTAACGGCGGGGTGGCCACTAGAGCTGTCGACCGCTGGGACGTGCGGGGCAAGGCTGACGGGATCCAGTTCTCGAAGCGGTTCGAGCGAGCGGGGCTGGCCCAGGTCTGGAAGGAGCAGCTGGACAGGGGCTTCGCCGCCGGCCTGCCCTTCGACCTCAGGGCCCGGAGGTTCGTAGTGGAAGAGCCTGACCAACCGGAAGGCCCAACCGCGCCGACGGTCTTTGCCCTCACGGAAGCGTTCTTCTGGGCCAACGCCGACTGGGAGCCGAAGACCAAGATCCTCGCGGCCGCCGCGTTCAACCGGGCCCGGCGATGGCTGCTGCAACCCGGCGCCGAGCTGCGCGGCGAGGCGCTCGCCGCGGTGACCGATTACCTCGACCACGCCAGCTTCTTACCGCCTAGCCGCCAGGTCGAGCTCACCGAGCGCCAACGGCAGGGCCGCGCCTGGCTCGAGACGTGCTCGGCCACGGTGGACACGGTGAGCACCGCGGACCTGGAGACGTTCCTTGCCCGCTTCGAGCTCAACCAGCGGGACCCAGCCCGTCGCGTCGCGCCTGCCACCGCCGTTCGCTACAGCCAGCCCCTTCGGGCCTGCTGGGCGTGGGCCGTCGCCCGTGACGACATCGCGCTCGCCAGGGACCCCTGGCCCGCAATACGCGTCCGTCGCAAGGCCAAGGGCACGTCGACCCGCTCGACAGGCGGCGGCGTGGAGCTGGCCGTGGACGCCGAGCTCGTGCTCGACATGGACCAGGCCTTGGCGCTGGCCGAGACCTGTGGGCACGAGGCGTGGGGCCCGATCGTGGAGTGCTACGTCCTCGTGATGGCCCTCTGCGGGCTGCGGCCCAACGAGGGCATCGGCCTGTTGTGGGAAGACATCGAGCTGCCGACCGGCGAGGGGCCGGGCTGGCTCACGGTCCGCCGCAGCCGCCGCAAAGTGGCCGCCCGCTGGCTCGACCCCGAGGAAGACCCCGAATGGGGCCCGCTCAAGGACCGGGACATCGCCGAGACCCGGCGCGTCCCCGTCCACCCGCTTCTCGTCGAGAAGCTGCGTGTCCACCACGGGGCCTTCGGCGAAGGCCCCGACGGCTTGGTCTTTCACCGCAACGGTCGTGTGTTCGACCTGTCCGTCTTCGGCGAGGCCGTCTGGAAGCCGGCGCGCGCCAAGATGTTCCCGCCCCGCGCCGGGCTCCCGCTCGACCATCCCCGCCAACCCAAGCTCTCGCGCCTGCGCCGCCACGACCTGCGTCATGCGGCGTGCTCGTGGTGGCTTCGCTCCGGAGTGGACGCCCGGGTGTGCCAACGATGGTCAGGGCACAAGACGCTGTCGGTGTTCCTGGACGTGTACCAGGGCATCGCGCCCGGGCGCGAGGACGACGGCGTGCAGCTGTTGGTTCGATCGCTTCCTGTCGCCGCCGGTGCGCCGAGGTAGACCGCTACGGCGCGGCCATTCGGAAGCTATTCTGCGAGTGGGTTACAACCTCCCCATGAGATACCTCATCACCCTCAACGTCATGACCATCGGCGAGTTCGACGAGCGCAAAGCCGCAGATCAGGCGCACATGATCATGCAGACCTTGATCGTGATGACCGGCAGGAAGGCAGCGTGGCTTCGGGTCTTCTAGCGACGACCTGAGCCGCTCCCCGATCTTGTTGCCCGGTGATCAGTACACGCCGGACGACCTCGCCCGCGCGACCGAACGGCACCTCGGCATGCGTGATTCCGCACGGGCAACGGTGGCGAGAACGGCCCGCCAGACGATAGTCGCCGTGCATGATATTCCGGCAGTTGAGAGCCGTTGAGGGTGGTGGCGGCTACGTACTCGGAAGCTCGTCGACTCTGACGACTCGATCAGGAGGCCCACCCAGGACGTGCGGCTTCTCCTGAACGGAGAAGACGAGTCTCGGTCTCGAACTCACGGGACCCGGCGGACGTGATCTCGTCTCAGCGCGAATCGTCGGGAGACGGGCTCGGGCTCTTGACCGCTGGCACGATCTCGTTGGTGCGCCCCGCCCGGTGCTTGACGAGCCAGTGGAAGTCCGCACCGAAGCCCACTCCGTCGCACTCGACCCCGAGCTTGCGCAGCGCGCCCATAGCCAGGTCTTGTTGAGCGAGATCGTCATGAGCCAGCACGTCCTCGAGGGCTGTCACAAGTTCGTCGGACGGCTGCGACCGGGCCCAGGCGATCAAGGCTGCGAACCGGGGATCATGCGGTCCGGGCGTTGGCAGATCGGCCTCGTCGCGCGGGTGAAGCAGGCTGTAGAGGTCGTCCGCCACAGTTCGCGGTTGGGCTTGGGCATCCATCACAGCTTCCTCCCGACAGCGTACCGCCGCTGGTTCACGTGGACGTCCGAGAAGCCCGCCCGCCGAAAGGCCTCGGCGAGGGCCTCGCGATCGCAGCTCGAGCAGTGGAAGGCGAGCTCCCCGCCCGACTTGCAGATCCGGTACGCCTCAGCGGCCAAGTCGGCTATCGGTGTCAGATCCTGCGTGGTGTTCATCTGGATCGGAAAGGACTGCGCCACAACGGCGTCGGCGTACTCATCGGGCAGACCGGTTGCGTGTGCGAGCCGGCGCAGCAGCTTGTGCTCTGGCCGGAGCGAGACCTCGAATCCCGTCCTTACCGGAGCCATGACCAGATCCTCGGGATAGTCGAGCGGGTTGACATGCACGATCGTCGCGCCAGGCGAAACCGCGATGGCGACGATGTCTTCTCCTTCTCCTCCGAGATTGACGATGAGCATCAGAGGGTCACGCTACGTCGCTCGATGTCTACGTCCTCGGACCCGAGCAACGTGGCGTTGCCCGCTGGCAAGCCGGTCTGGGCTTCAAGTCTGGCACCCACTCTGAGCAGCCTGACCGACGTGGCTCCCGACCACCCAGAACTTCGCCCAGGATTCGCGGACTCCTGGAAAACGTCGCCGCTCAGTGGCGAACCGCTCCCCGGCCGGATGAGCCCGAAAGCCTTCTGCCACAAGGGAACACCGAGCTTCCGAGGGACCAGCGGCGATCACCAGCAACCCGCGGAAAATCCCCGAAAAGGAATTAGCAGTGAGTCCGATTCGGCCGCTCTCGCACCTCTCCTTGCCCCCGGTTTCGGTGCGATCATCGTGAATGTCGACTCAGGTCAGGTGGTGTCGACCATCTACGGCCATCCTGGAGGCGACCAAGTCGCCTATAACCCCACTGCCGACGTTTAGTACTTGGCCGCAACCCCGACACTCGTCATTGTAAAAGGGCACACCCACACAGTTGTCGCCACCCCGCCGACGGGCGTCTTGGCGCACTCAGTCGCGGCATCATGGGCGCTCGGCCGGATCTTCGTGCCAATAATGGGATAGGGAATCGCCGTATTTCAACGTAATGCCTCGTAGGAGCTGCTCCCTGCTGGTAGCCACCCTCCACCCCCGGGTCGACACCTCCATCTCGGCCGGCCGCAGCAGCGCGGACCCCGCCGGCTTACCATCCGTGCGGGCGGGTCGCCCGTATAGGTTGTAACTACACAATAGGTTGTAACCGCACGAAGCTGGGGGTAAAGATGGGACACGTTCACAGGTTCATGACCCTCAGCGTCAGCCTGGCGGCGGCGATCTGCGCGGCCGGCGGCACTGTGCTGGCACCTGCAGCCCGCGCCTCCGACAACCCAACGTTCCGGGACTGCTCGTTCGTAGGTGGGCTCGACCCGGACTACGTGAGGCTCTTCGACACCACGAACGCCACAGTCACCGTGGGACAGCATCAGGTGGACCTGCTGGCGTCGGAGTCGACAGACCCGATGGACTCGAGCGGGAGCGTCAGCTTTATCGCCTCGATCTCCTCGCCGGGCATCCCCACCCAGAACGTGGCGGGTGCGAGCACCGGCGCGGTCCTGCTCGACCTGCCGCTGCTCGGAACCGGGGTGGGGCGGACCTACACGATCTCGTGGGCCGCCACTTTCGACAGCGGGCACCACCCGTGCCCGGGGACGACGATCCCCACAACGACCGACGGCGCCGCGTTCACCGTGAGGGTGGTCAAGAGCACCCAGTAGCACCCGGGCGTCATTCGTCCGGGACCTTGATCGTGCCTCAACAGGGACGTCTGCCAGCCAGCACCGGCAATGGCCGTCGTCGTTCCGGTCGGCAGCGGCTGGTGCGCTCAGCCGGGGTCGGCGAGCTCGGAGAGGAGCCGCCGGGCGGCTGCGGCGAACCGGCCGGCGTCGCCGTAGGTACGGGCCACGAGCATCGCCCCTTCGAGGGCCCCGATGATCATCCGGGCCGCGTCCCGGCTCGATCCGGAGAAGCGCAGGGTGGCGTCGCGCCGGCCGTCGTCTAGGACGGCCGCGAGCCAGAGCTCGTTGTCGTCGAAGAAGCCTGTGACCGCATGGCGCATCGGCTCGGGCAGCGTGTAGTAGTCGGCGGCCAGCATCCCGCACAGGCACATCCGGTCCTGGGCGAGGACCTGCCCGTAGAGCTCGGTGTAGGCCTCCAGCCTCCGGTAGCCCCCGGAGCAGGTGCGGTCGATGTGGTCGAGAGCCTGCTTGAACCGCATGGCATAGCGGGCGAGGAGGGCTTCGCCGAGCTCCGCCTTGCCCGGGAAGTGGTAGTGCAACGCCGGCTTGGTGATGCCGAGCTCGGCGGAGACGTCCGCGTAGGAAAAGGCGTTGAACCCCCGGGTCTGCACCAGCCGCTCGGCGACGTCGAGGATCTCCGATTGGGTGTCGATCTCGCCGCGAGCACGCCGGGCTGCCATGGATAACCACCCTTTCGCCGGCTTGGGGGTTGACTTCTGACCTTCTAGTAGGTAAGGATAGTCGCTAGCAACGCGGGGGCCAACACCGAAGGGGGGCGGGGCGCAGATGCAGCACTCGGAGCAGATGCAGCATTCGGAAGAGACCGTGGACCCCCTCAGGGTGGTCGCGGTGTTCGGCGCCGCCTGGGCCGACCACGATCTCGATGCTGCCGTTGGCATGGTCACCGACGACTGTGTGTTCGACGCCACCGGGCCCGCCCCCGACGGCACCCGCTGTGTCGGCCCCGACGCCATCCGCGCCGCGTGGCGGCCGATCTTCGACGACAGCGCCTCGCGCTTCGAGGAGGAGGAGACCTTCGCGGCGGACGACCGCGTGGTGCAGCGGTGGCGCTACAGCTGGGACGGCGGCCACATCCGAGGGGTCGACGTGTTCCGGATCCGCGGGGGCAAGGTCGCCGAGAAGCTGTCGTACGTGAAGGGATAGGAGGGCAATCGGAATGGACAACATCGGCATGCTGCTGGCCGGGATCGAAGCCGGCGCAGTCCCCGGCGACGTGTTCTGCGACGACGCGGTCCTGGATGCCACCGTCCCCCACTGGCGCTCCTCGGCACGGGGCGCCGAGGCCGTGCGGGCCGAGCTGGGCCGCTGGTTCGCAGACCCGGGCCACTTCGAGCAGTTGCGTCGCAGCCCCCTGCCGGATGGGGAGCTGGTCGAGTTCACCCTCACCTGGGAGGAGGCCGGCGTGGCCCACATGTGCCACCAGGCCCACGTCCTCGGTCTGCGAGACGGGCTCATCGCCAACGACACCGCGTTCTGCGGAGGCCGCTGGCCGACGCCTCTCATCGCCGAGATGGCTGCCGCCCGGTCGAGCACCGGTTGACGTTTGGGGCCATGATGCGGGATCTCTCGGACGGGTGCTCGGGGCCGCGACCTACTCGACGGTGGGGCCCGGGGAGCCCTCCCGCACGATGAGCCCCTCCCGCACGGCGATGGCCACGGCCTCGAGACGAGAGTGGGCATCGAGCTTGTAGAGAGCGTTCTGGACGTGGTTGCGCACCGTGTCGGGGCTGATGTGGAGGAGCTCGGCTATGGAGTTGTTGGACATGCCGGCCGCCACCAGACCGAGGATCTCGGTCTGTCGGGCACTCAGGCCGGCGCCGACGCCGCGGCTCGTCGGTGGGAGGCGATCGAGCAAACGCGGCAGATCGGCCTGCTGGGTCGGCCCCGAGAGCGACTCGCCCTCGTGGACAGCGACGATGGCATCGACGAGCGTGTCGACTGGATCGGTCTTGCGGACGAACCCGGCGCAACCCGCGGCGATCGCACGAACGAAGACCTCGTCGTCGGTCCGCCCGGTGAGCATGACGACCTTGGTCCGCGGGTTCCGCACGAGCATCTGGCCAGTCGCGGCGATCCCGTCGCCGTCGGGCAACTCGAGGTCCATGAGGATCACATCCGGCTCGTAGGCCGCCGCCGCCGTGTACGCCTCGGCCACGGTGGGCGCCACGCCGACCACCTTGAGGCTCGGCTGCGATTCGAGCAGCCGGACCAGGCTCTGCACGAAGATCTCGTGATCGTCCACCACGAGCACCCGGATCAGGCTCTCGCCGCCGTCGATATCGGGAAAGGCCTGGCGGACGAGGTCGACGTCGGAGAGCTGCTCGAAGAACGCGTCGAGCAGCCGGGGCTCGAACTGTCGGCCGCGCAGCTCGGTCATCAAGGCCACCGCGGCGTCATCGTCCATGGCGGGCCGGTACACGCGATGACTGGTGAGGGCGTCGAACACGTCCGCAACCGCCGCGATCCTCGCCACCTCGGGAATGGCATCGCCGCGCACGCCCCTCGGATATCCGCCTCCATCCCACCACTCGTGATGAGCCAGCGCCACGGTCGCGGCGTACCCGAGGACGTCCGAGACCGACCCGGCCAGCAGCTGGTAACCGAGCTGGGAGTGGCGCCGCTTGGCCGCCCGCTCCTCTGCCGATAGCGGTCCCTGCTTGAGCAGCACCGTGTCCGGTACGCCGATCTTGCCGACGTCATGGAGGGCCGTCGCCATGCGAACCTGCTCGATAGACCCGTTGGCAAAGCCGACAGCCGAGGCGAGCAGGGCGGCGTACCGGCTCATCCGCTGGAGGTGCCGTCCCGTCTCCTCGTCGCGCAAGGAGATCGCCATGGAGAGGCGCTCGAGCTCGTCGTCGTCCCCTTCCGGGGTGGGCACCGTTATCTCGATGCGCCGAAAGACGTTGGTGAGCATGCGAAGACGAGTGACGGTGCGCTCCATCTCCCGCAAATGGTCGCGGCGCTCCATCTCGAGGCCGTGGCGGGTGACGGCGTTGCTGAGGCTGATCAGCAGCTCGTTGCGGCTCACGGGCTTGATCAGGAACGCATCCGCCCCCATGTCGAAGGCGAGCTCGGCGCTGTGCAGATCGTCGATGTCCGTCGTGACCAGCATGGCGATGGCGGGGAAATCGGCGATGAGGTGCCGGACAAGATCGAGGCCCGCCGCACCGGGCGTGCGTACGTCGCAAAGGACGGCACCGACCCCCGGGGCGCCCTCGAGGACGGCGCGCGCATCCTCCTCGGTCGCTGACTCGATGCTCTCGTAGCCCTCGTCGGCCAGGATCCCTGCGGTGCTGTGCCGGGAGGCGTCGTCGCGGTCGACGATCAAGACCTTGATGCGAGGCTCACCCTCTCTCCGCGCCATCAGCCCGTCCTTTCACGGTCGACGCGCACGACCACCCCAACAGGCCCAAGATGTTATCAGATGGACGGCTCTATGATGCCCTGGCGCACTCCGATGGCGACCGCTTCCAACCGGGAGTGCGCATCCAGCTTGTTCAGGATGCTCTGGACGTGGTTCCGTACCGTGTTGAGGCTGATGTGGAGCTGTTCGGCGATGGCGATGTTGGCCAAGCCGGTCGCCACCAGCGCCAGCACCTCCAGCTCCCGGGGGCGGAGGTCCGGCCCCGCCCGGCGACCGGTGGTCGCGAGGCGCCCGAGCAGCTCCGACAGCGTGGTGCCGCTTGTCAGCGACTCCCCGTCGTGCACCGCCCGGATGGTTTCGAGCAGCGCCTCGGCGGGCTCGGCCTTGTTCACGAAGCCGGCACAACCGGCCTCCACGGCCCGAGCGAACACGTCGCGATCGGCGTGGCCGGTCAGCATGACGACCTTGGTCCTCGGCGCCAGGACCCTGATCCGCTGAGTCGCCGCGATCCCGTCCCCGTCCGGAAGCTCGAGGTCCATGAGCACGACGTCGGGCTGGTATGCCGCCGCGGCCGTGAGCGACTCGGCGGCGGTGCGAGCGGTACCGATGACCTTGACCGAGGGCTGCGCGCTGAGCAGGCGGACCAGGCTCTGAAGGAAGATCTCGTGGTCGTCCACGACCAGCACGCGGATCCTGGAGTCCTCCTCGTCGCGGTCGGGGTAGGCCTCGCGGATCGCGGCCGCTTCGACCAGGGCCCCCAGGAAGGCGTCGAGGATGCGCGGATCGAACTGGCGGCGGCGCAGATCGTGCATGAGGCCGATCGCGTCCTCGACAGGTATGGCGGGGCGATATATGCGATCGCTGGTGAGGGAGTCGAAGACGTCGGCCACGGCCGCGATCCGCGCCAGCACCGGGATCTGTTCCCCACTCAGGCCGTGCGGGTAGCCACTACCGTCCCACCATTCGTGGTGCCCTACGGCGACGGTGGCGGCCGCGGTGAGCAGCTCGGACGAGCCGGCCAGAAGCTGACCGCCGATCGGGGCGTGGCGCTGCATGGCCAGGCGCTCCTCCTGGGAGAGAGGCCCGGGCTTGAGCAGGATGACGTCGGGAATGCCGATCTTGCCGACGTCATGGAGGGCCGTGGCCTGGCGCACCTGCTCGATCGACGCGCCCGGGTAGCCGAGCACTCGGGCCACGAGGGCGGAGTACCGGCTCACCCGCTCGATGTGGTGGGCGGTCTCCTCGTCCCGGAACGAGACGGCCCGCGACAACCGCTCGATCATGTCGTGCCCGTCAACGGCGGCGGGATCGGCCTCGATGTCGTTTACGACCATGGTCATCGTTCGGAGGCGGGCGACGGACCGTTCCAATCCCGCCAGCTGGTCCCGGTGGGCCGACTCCAGCCGGCGGCGTCTCAGCGCGTTCGCCAGCATGATCAGCACCTCGTTCGGCGTGAAGGGCTTTATCAGGTAGCCGTCGGCGCCGATCCGGAAGCGGTCTCGCCCGGCATCTGGATGTCACACAGCGCGGCGGCCAGGCCCGCCTCGGAGTCGAGGCGAGCCCGGGCGTCCTCGCCGCTCACCGCCTGATGACATTCGTACCCCGCTCCCGTCAGGATCCGAACCAGGCTCTCGCGGAACAGGTCGTCGTCGTCGACGATCAGGATCTTGGCTGGCCCGTCCGTGACAGCGTCTGAGGCGATGCCCGTGAGATGCCCGTCACCCAACCGATCCTCCGTTTCCGCGTGCCGCCCGACGATCCCGCCGCCGGGTGCCCTGCATCAGCTGGCGTCGCCCTTTCGACCCCACCAGCCCAAGAGCAGGCGGAAACCCGGCCGTACCGCCATTTTCTCAGGTCTCCACGCTTACACGAGGCATTCCTGTCGGATCCATTGAGAGATCCTTGTACTTCTTGTCGAGATATTGCCCAACATGTGTCGCTTGGACGCGGCGGCTACGATTCGCATCACCATCGTCGCCCCCCGAGCGGCGGTCTTACATCCGCCAGTGCACAGCGCGACCGGACAGTCTTGGAGCTTGGCCGCGCCGCTACGGCAAGACGCGGTCGAGCTGGCTGCGCGAGGTGATGCCGAGCTTGGCGAACACCTTGCTCAGGTGGTATTGGGCGGTGCGGGCGCTGATGAACAGGCGGGTGCCGATCTCCGGGTTCGACAGCCCGTCGCGTGCCAATGTGGCGACCTGGGCCTCCTGGGCCGTCAGCTCACCACGGGCCCGGACCGCTTGCTTGTCGATGGTCTGCCCGGTGGCGCGCAGCTCGCGCCTGGCACGCTCCGCGAATGCCTCCATGCCCATTGCCTCCAGCATCTGGTGGGCGGTGTGCAGCTGCTCGCGGGCGTCGCCACGGCGCCGCTCCCGGCGGAGCCACTCGCCGTAGAGAAGCTTGGCACGCGCCAGATCGGTCCGGATGCGGGTCCGGCCCAGATGCGCGATCGACTCGCGGTAGAGCTCCTCGGCCTCCTCGCCGTCGCTCAACAGCGCGTGCGACCGCGCCTCGAGCCCGAGCGCCCAGTCGGTGCGGGTGGCGCTGGTCATCTCCGCGAGGCGCCGGTGGGAATCGACCGCCGCCTCGCGCGCCCCGCTGCGCACAGCGGCTTCGACCAGCTCGACCAACGCCCAGTTCGACAGCGTCCAGGGGTGCTCGATGGCCCGCTGCGCGGCGGCGAGCGCCTCGTGATAGTGGCCGAGACCATTGTGCAGGACGGCGTTGGCCCACTCCGCTTCGGAGGACTCCATTCCCTTGCCAGGCGCTGGAGCGGCGCTGAGGGTGGCTTGGGCGAGCCCGGACGCCTCGGCTTCGTTGCCGCGCCACGCGGCGACACCCATGGCGCCGTGCGGCGCAAAGCTGCTCCCGATCGCCGATGTAGCCGCCTTCTCCTCCTCGGCTGCCGACTTCGCGGCGCTCGGATCGCCGGCGAGGAAGAGCAAGTACGCACGTGAGCTGAGGGCGAGAGGAAGGTCGCTGAGCGCCCCGGTGTCGCGGGTGACACGGAGGTACCAGTCGGTGAGTGCGTCGAAACGATCGTCATCCCACAAGTAGGAGGCAGTGCCAGCCGCCAGTGGGAGCCAGCGCATCTCCTGGTGCGCCGGCGCGCCGCTGCTGAAGGCGCCCAAGGCCTTGCGCAGGGTCGGCACCCCGGCCGCGTACCCCTCGGTGAAGGTCGCCACCAGGCCATCGAGGAGCAGGTCGGCGGCACTCGGTGTGTGCGGCGGAGGCGGTGCCGCAGCCGCCGCTCGTGCCACCGCCATGAAATCGGCGTCGGGGCTCGCCGAGCGGAGGGCGGTGAGCGCGGCGAGCATGGCGTCGAGGTAGGTCTCCCGGGCGAGCACCGCGTCGATGGGCTCGAGCCGCTTGGCAGCGCGGAGCAGCAGCGCCGAGGCGTCGATGCTACGGCTCGTCGCGAACGCGAGCTGGGCCCGCGCCAACTCGATGCGGGCCTGCCCGTGCTCGCCAAGCGGCCCGGCTTCGGCCATGGCGAGCAGGTCCTGCGCCGCACCAAACGCTCCCGCCTGGGCCTTGGCCTGCGCGGCGGCCAGCGCCCGCCCGGCCCGTTGCGCCGGGTCGGGAGACAGCACCGCGGCCCGCTCGAGGAACGCCGCGGCCGCGGCCGCGCCCCCGCGTGCCTGGGCGCGGTCGGCTGAGCGCTCGAGGCCGCTGGCGACGCCTTCGTCAGGGCCGGGGGCTGCCTGGGCCAGATGCCAGGCGCGGTGGTCGGGGTCGGTCGCCGGGTCGGTTACCTCCCCCAGGGCGCGGTGCACCTGCCGCCGCTCCTGGACCGACGCTGACTGGTACGCGGCCGAGCGCGCCAAGGGGTGACGGAAGCGCACCCGTGCGCCGAAGTCGACCAGCCCAGCTTCGGCCGCCAGCCGCGCTGCGCCGGCGCCGATCTCGAGCAGCCCGGCAGCACGCCACAACAGCACCGGGTCACCGAGCGGTTCGGCGGCGGCGAGCAACATCAGCCGCCGGGCCTCTTCTGGCAACCCGTCAGCCCGGCGCTGGAAGCTCTCCTCGATGCTGCCCGAGAGCGACGCCGCGTTGGGGAGCCCGAACCCACCCGCCAGCTCCGCCGCCGTAAAACCTAGCGGCAGTTCCAACAGTGCCAGCGGGTTGCCACGAGTCTCGGCGACGATCCGGTCGCGCACCCGCTCGTCCAGCCTCCCGGGCAGCACGGACTCCAGCAACGCCCGGGCCTCGGCGTCCGGCAGGCCCTCCACCGCCAGGTCCGGCAACCCCGACAACTCGCCGCTCACGTCGCGGGTCCCGAAGACCAACCCGACCGACTCCTCCCCCAGGCGGCGCGCCACAAACGCGAAGACCTGCGCCGAGGCGTGGTCGAGCCACTGCTCGTCATCCACCACGCACACCAATGGCCTCTCCGCCGCCACCTCCGCCAGCAGGCCCAACACGCCGAGGCCGACCAACAACCGGTCTGGCACCGGCCCCTCACTCATCCCGAACGTGATGCGCAGCGCCTCACGTTGCCGCGCCGGGACAGCGTCCAACCGGTCCAACACCGGCGCGCACACCTGGTGCAATGCCGCGAACGCCAGCTCCATCTCCGCTTGAACCCCCGCCACGCTCACCACGTGGCACCCAGATGCTCGGCTGGCCAGGTACCCCAGCAGCGCGGTCTTGCCCACGCCGGCCTCGCCATGCACGATCAGCGCCCGGCTGGCACCTCCACGGACCGCCTCGAGGAACCGGTCCAGCGCACCACGCTCCGCCTCGCGACCGACCAGCCGAGTGGCGTCTGTCCCCTTCCGGGATCCCGTGGGCTCCGGCACCGCTCCAAGGCTAGGACCAGCCGCATCGGTCCGCTCGGCCGTGCCGACTCGCCACCGGCGGATACAAAGGCGACTGCTGGCGCGTGCGACAAGCATGCAACCCGCCACCGGTGTTGACACCGCCACGGTTGTCAGGGAACGCCTCCGCATGCAGTTGTAGGGTCGGTGCGTGGACATGCGGGTGGGCGAGGTGGCCCGGCACACAGGGGTCGGCGTCAGCGCGCTCCGGGCCTGGGAGCGCCGGTTCGGCTTCCCCGAGCCCGCCCGCTCGCCAAGCGGGCAGCGGCTCTACTCCGAAGCCGACGTGGAACGGGTCGCCGCCGTCTGCCGCCTGGTCGCTGAGGGACTCAAGCTCTCGACCGCCGTCGAACGCATCGCCACCGCCGGGACCACCGCCCTGCCGGCGGGCGAGGGCGAGGCGTTGCTGTTGCACCAGGCCGTGCAAGCCGCCGACCAGGGGATCTGGTTGGCAGCCAACGGACGCACGCGCTATGCCAACCGGCGGATGGCCGAGCTCCTGCGATGCTCGCTGGACGACCTCCTGGCCCGCCCGTACGTGGACTTCGTCGCACCCGAGGACCTTGACGAGTTGGCCGAGATCCGGCGGCGCAGGCTACGCGACGACCAGACCCAACGGTTCGAGTTCCGGCTGCGCCGCGCCGACGGAACGTCGTTCCTAGCCGACGTCAGCTCGACACCGCTGCGCGGCCCGAGTGGGGCCCAGCAGGGGGCGGTGTCGGTCGTGAGCGACGCAACCGCTCGCAAGCAGGCCGAGTCGGAGGCACGGTTCCGGGCGGCGCTGCTCGACGCCATCGGCGAAGCCGTGGTCGCGGCCCGGCCGGACGGCACCATCGTGTACGCCAACCCCGCGACCGAGCAGCTGCTCGGATGGAGACCTGCCGAGCTCATCGGCCAGAAAAGCTGGGAGTGGGCCGCCGCCCACGGACGCCCCGCCGGCGCCGCGGCCATCCACGCGGAGCTGGTCGCCGGACGCCACGTCGCCGCCGACATCGGCCTGACCCGTCGCGACGGCTCTCCTTTCACCGTCCACCTGACCGGGGCACCCGTCCTCGACGGCGCCGGCGAGCTGGTGGGGGTCATCGGGGTGTTCGGCGACAACACCGAGAGAGCTTTGCTGGAGCAGAAGGTCCGAACCCAGGACCAGCAGGCCGAGACCGTCGCGTTGCTGGGGGCGCGCGCCCTGCGGCACACACCGGGCGACCTGTACCTGGTGCTGGCCGAGGTGGTGGAGGCCGCCCGGCGTGTGCTCCAAAGCGACCTCGCCGCGCTGGTGGAGGTGATGCCCGGCGGCCAGGAGATGGCGGTGCGAGCGTCGTCGCCGCAGATAGAGGAGCCGGTCAAACTGGCCAGCGGCAGCCGCTCGCTCGCCGGCTACGCGGCCCTGGCCGGCACGGTCGTGATCGTCGAGGACGCGGCGCCCCGGTGTTCGTGGGCTCGGGGGTACGGGGCGTCCTGGTCGTGCAGCGTCGGGCCCGGCACAACTTCAGCCCCACCGCCGCTCATTTCATGCAGAGCCTCGCAAACGTCATCGGCGTCGCGCTCCACCAACCGTGAGCCCGACAACCTCCTGCTCGGGGCGCGTGCGTCAGTCGGCGCTGTCGATGTCCACGTCGAAGGCCTCGTAGACGAGGTCCGCGCCCTCGTGGCGGTGGTGCACGATCGCGGCCAAGAGCTCGACCACGCGCGCCCGGACATCGGCCACGTCGACCTCAGGGGCCGAGATGGCCTGCAACGCCTCGTGCAGCCGGTAGCCCAGGCGCTCGTGGTCCAATCTCGTCTGCTTCACCCGATCGGCGAGGTCGGGCGCGGTGGCCGCTATATCGTCCAGCAAGCCGCCCGGAGCCTCCGTCGTCGAGATGTGGAGCTCGAGGGCGGCGGACAGGGTCTGCATGTCCTCGCGCACGGCGCGCAGCCACGGGCCCTTCCGACCGGTCGCCGGGCTCGCCAGCGAGGCCTCGACCTCGCCCATGGCCGTGCGCAGACCGACCCGGCGCTCCCGGGCGTTCCCCAGCGAGTCGCTCATCCGGACCTGCCGCCGTAGGCTACCGGCCAGGCGCTGCAGCCGGGGCGGCGGCGAACGGGCCTCGCCCGCCCGGCCCGATCGGCCCAGCGCATCACTTCCCGCCACCGCGGATGCGCGTGGCGAGCACGTCGCGAAGGCTGACGATGCCCAGCAGCCGGTTGCCGTCGAGCACCGGGAGGTGCCGGAACCCCCTGCTCAACATGACCTCGGCCGCCGCTTCCGAGTCGACGTCCGGCCCCACCGACTCCGGGTCGGCCGTCATCCACCGCGACACCGCCGAGGTCGACAGGTCGTCGCCCGAGGCCGCAGCCCGAAGGACGTCGCGTTCGGTGAAGATGCCCACGAGCAACTCGCTCCTCGTCACGACCGCGGAGCCGAACCGGCCTTTGACCATGCTCCTGGCCACCTCGGCGACCGGCGTCTCAGGCGCCACCGCGAAGACCGCTCTCGTCATGATGTCGCCGAGCCGGGCCACGGGCGCGCCTCAGCCGCTGCCCCCGACCTCGTCGAGGTCGGAGTCCTGAGCCGGGCGGGCGGGATGCTCCAGGTCCGCCTGGAGCTTGCGCCACAGGGCGCCTGCCCACGAGCTGATGTTGGGCCAGTCCCGCCAGAAGACCTGGAGGGTCGCCTCGTCCAGCTCGGCGACCGCGTCGTCGGCCGTGACCTCGCCGGCCACCTCGTCGAGCATCGACAGGGCCTTGATCAACCGTCCGGCGAGCTCCTTGTCGACCACACGCGAACGCTAGCGCGCGTCCGGGAACCCGTCGCGTGTGGCGACCCCTCAACGGATGCCGGAGTCGCAACCGATGTCCGCCCGCGTCGGTCCGTCGGCCACCGTGACAGGCGCCGGCCGGCAGCGCGGGAACGGGTTGGGCGGGGTGGCCGTGAGGGTGTACGAGCCGGGGCGCAGGCTCAGCGAGTACCGGCCCGAGGCATCGGTGTTGGAGGCCGCCACGACCCGGCCCGTCGAGTCGGCGGCCTCCACGCGGGCGTTCACCGGGCTGGGCGGGCAGGGATGGCCGGCGCGCTCGACCGGGCACGTCGGCCCGGCGGTGACGTAGCCGACGGCTCCGGTGGCCGCCACCGTCGACGCGGCACCTCCGGTGGAGGCCGACGTCGCCCCGGCCTCCACCCGGTGTTCGCGGGCGCAGCCTGTCACCGCCAGCACCAGGGCGAGGGCGGCCGCCCACCGGGCCCGGGGTTCGCTCGTCACCGGGATAGGACGGTAGCGCCACCCCGGGGAGTTCCCGGCGCCGGGCGTTCCGGGCCCGGGCGTTCCGGGCCCGGGCGTTCCGGGCCCGGGCGCGTAGTCTCGTCGGGCCATGACGTGGAAGCGGCCCGTGCCCCTCGTGGGCGACACCTCGACGGCGGCCGAGCGGCGGCGCGAACCGCAGGCGTGGGCCTTCCCGCTCGACGCCCGGGCGCATCTCTACCAGCTGATCGCGGCCCGCCGCGACATCCGGCGGTTCCGGCCCGACCCGATCGAGGCCGAGACCCTGCACCGGGTCCTGGCGGCGGCGCACGCCGCGCCCAGCGTGGGGCTGTCGCAGCCCTGGCGGTTCGTGGTGGTCCGCGACGGCTCGACCCGGGACGAGGCCGCGTGGATGGCCGACCAGCAGCGCCAGCTCCAGGCCGCCCAGCTGGAGCCGGACGCGGCCCGCCACCTCCTCGACCTCCAGCTCGAGGGCATCCGCGAGGCCCCTGTCGGCGTGGTGGTCTGCTGCGACCGCCGGGTCCCGCCCGCCGGGGTGCTGGGCCGCGCCACCTTCGTCGACGCCGACCTGTGGTCCTGCGCCTGCGCCATCCAGAACCTGTGGCTGGCGGCCCGGGCCGAGGGGCTGGGGGTGGGGTGGGTCACGCTCTTCGACCCGGCCGAGCTGGCCCGGTTGCTCGACCTGCCCGACGGCGTCGTCACCCTGGGCTGGCTGTGCGTCGGTTGGCCAGATGAGCGGCTGCCCGCGCCCGGGCTCGAGCGCACGGGATGGTCGCGGCTCCCCGGGCGCGGTCTCGCGGGGCGGGGTCTCGCGGGACTTGGTCTCGCGGGACTTGGTCTCGCGGGACTTGGTCTCGCGGGCCGGGGCCTTCCGGGGCGGGTTCTTTCGGGGCGGGGCGCCCGCGCCGCCGCTCTCCCGGCTGCGGAGCCCGGACCAGGCTGCCGTGGTCGGCGCCCGGGACGACGGCGACGAGTTGCTCACCCCGCCCGGGTCGCTCGGCGTGCTCGATCGAGCCCTCGACCGGATAGCCGCCCTGGGCATCTCCTCGCTGTCGGGCCGGCTCGTGCTGGTAGCCGGACGCCACCCCGTGACCTCGTTGGGCGTCTCCGCCTTCGGGCCGTCGGTGACCGACGAGGTCATCGCCGCGGCCCGGGCCGGAGAGGCGCTG
>WNFC01006720.1_pt1 | contig 23893 bp, 23 predicted proteins | sample 5400541 | NCBI WGS metagenome assembly WNFC01 (sample SAMN13153342, study PRJNA577476) | soil metagenome | isolation source: 120 cm saprolite under Douglas fir tree site 2 hole 2 replicate 1 | place: USA:California | collected 2015-04-18
CCCCTGAACTGGTCGTATCGCTTCGCCGCGTCTCCGATGCCGGACCACACACACCATGCTGCATTCTCAGGCAACGAGAATCCGGAACTTCTACTCGTTACGGCTCCGCATTCGCCGGTTTCGCCTGAGCTTTTTTCAAGAACTTCCCAATGCTTACGACTGCGCGGCCAATGGTACCTTGGCCGATTTCCTGGACATCATCGCGCGCGGTTACGCGCAGGGTATAGAAACGTCCGTCAAACGATTCGAGCGTCGCCTCGGCTTGGATGTGCGCGCCGATGCCACTGGCGGCACGGTGCTGGATGTTGATGGAAGTTCCCACCGTGATCTCGTCGCCTTCGCAATAAGGGTGGAGCGCGTGAAAAGTCGCGGTCTCCATCAGACGGATCATGTCGGGCGTGGAATAGACCGGGGGCAACTGAGGGTGGTGCGCGGTCAGAGTGTGTTTGAACTCGACAGTCTCTCGCGCCTCACCGCGCGCGCCGATGGGAATTTGCTTAGCGATGCGTATTCTCAAAAAGCTACCTGCGTCCCGGGAGTAGTTGCTGCGGCATTGCGCATAAGGGCCTGCATCGCAAGGACTCCGATCGTAAGGTCATAGGCAACGTGAAAAACGATCACAAGGGAAAGAGTATGCGTCAAGAACACCATCAGGTGACAGAGTAACGCCACGATCCCAGCCCCAAGAGCGTAGCGCCAGCCTTGCATCACGTGTGCAATCGCGAATGCCAGCACGCAAGCCGTCAGGGAAACTATGAGCGAGTCTGTGATCTCGTGAAGGGTAGAGTAGGCAACGCCGCGATAGGCGTATTCTTCTGTCACACCCGCCAGCAACGAGATTAGTAGCCAGTAGCGCATCTCAGACGGGTTTTCGGGTAGGATCAGGCGGACTTTCTCCCGGTGCTCCGGGGTCAACTTCCGGAGGCCCAACCAGACCCGCACTCCGACGAACGTAAGATATGCCGCGGCCGCCGCCCAGGTCCAAGCCGGAGGACGGACCGAGCCGAACATGCCGATGTTATTTTGCTTGGCTACGAGCGAGGTCCATGTAAGCAGCATTAACTGCAAGGCAATCATCGCTCTGTAGCGGCTGCACTTTGGCGGCAGCGGCTTTCCCGATCTCAGCCGGAACCAGGAGCGCACTCCTAATGCCGGCATCAGCGACAGCACGACAACCAGATAAGGAATCGTGATGGAGTCGGTCGCCTTCACTACGATCAGGCGGCGAACTGCATCCGCGCCCTTTCGATCCCATCCAAAGCCTGCCACAACATTCTGGCCGTGTTCTCGGCTGCATGCAGCGCGGCTTCCGCCGCTTCAGGATTCGCCGTGATGCGATTCTCCAGTTGCTTGCGCCAAACATTCGAGTGGTAGACGTCGGCAGTGGCGTGCAGCGAGAAGTAACCGCAAGCCTTATCGGCGGCGCCGTACATCTCGCGCAGGCCGCGCTCTTTCTCCCTGGCTATACGTGGCACCTGAGATTCGTACACGTAAAATGCGGCAAGCGCCTCTTCCGGTATGTCTTCGTTGGCCACGCGATGGAAGTGCGTCATTAGACTGTCGATCTCTGGCAGCGGCTTGTGTCCGCGCATGTCTCGCGCCGCTCCCATACCCTCAGCAAAATCGAGCCAAAGCTCCGAGTGAGGCACGGAACCCTTCTCCGATCCACCCGCGGCACCCTTCTCGTCACACATATTGGCCAACACCGCGCGCCGCAGCTCGCCTTCTTCGAGCCGAAGGGCCAGTTCGGCGAGGTAAGAGGGAAACGCGTCAACGTGATGGTAATACTGGCGGGAATACTCGCGCAGGTCATCGCGCGTCAACTCACCCGCCGCCCATGCCCGGTAGAATGGATGGCAGAGCAAGTCGTATTTCGCGATCGATGCCTCCAGTTGCTCGAAGAAATGAGTGGTATTCATGATTGCCTCCTGGTTCGGGTATGACTCACCACTATACGGGCGAGCCTACAGGTCGGCAAGTGATGGGATCACGGTGTAATGTCCTACTTCGGTTCGCAGCTTACCTCGCACTCCGCGGTCGTTCTGCGATCTCCGCGATCTAAGGCTTGACGGTTGCCGAAGTCTGATCAAACTTCAAAACGCGGAGACCGCTGAGAACAATCGCGGAGTGCACGGAGAGAGCTTTGCCTTTGGAATCGTCGAGTGTGCTGAAAATGGGGATGCGCCCGGAGCGCGTCCATTCGCGAGTTGCTAGAATGAGATATGCAGTTCACCGAGCAATTCGACGTGGTCGTGGTCGGCGCCGGCCATGCTGGCTGCGAAGCCGCGATGGCCGCGGCGCGCATGGGGCTGAAGACCGCCCTTTACACGCTCAACGTCGACTTGATTGCGCAGATGTCGTGCAACCCGGCAATCGGCGGCATTGCGAAGGGGCATCTTGTTCGCGAAGTCGATGCGCTCGGCGGAATCATGGGCGAAATTACCGACGCTGTCGGCATCCAGTTCCGCTTACTGAATACTTCGCGAGGGCCGGCCGTGTGGTCGCCGCGGGCCCAGTGCGACAAGCAGGCTTACCGTCTGAAGATGCGCGAGGTGCTCGAGTCGCAGCCGAATCTGAAGATCAAGCAGGCGGAAGTGGCGGAACTGATTGTGGAAGAAAGCGGTCAGCGGTCAGCTATCACCTATCAGCCAGACAACAGCAAGGATTGTACCGAGAACCGAGAGCTGAGAACTGATAACTCGCGCCGCGTTCTCGGCGTCAAGCTTCGCGACGGCCGCACCGTCGGCGCCCAAGCTGTGATCATCACCACCGGAACGTTTCTTAACGGCTTAATTCACTGTGGTGAGCAGCAGTATCCTGCAGGGCGCTCCGGAGAGCCGAATGCGGTTCTCCTCGGTGAGGCCTTGAAGAATCTCGGGCTGCGCGGTTGTAGGCTCAAGACTGGCACGCCGCCGCGGTTGGACGGACGCACCATCGAGTGGTCGCGCTTCGCGGAACAGCCGGGAGACAATGATCCCACGCCCTTCAGCTTTCGTACGAAGCGAGTGGCGCATCACGACTCGCAAGTTCCCTGCTACATCGCCTGGACTACGCCGGAAACTCACCGCATCATCCGCGAAAACGTACATCGCTCGCCGATGTACAGCGGACAGATCCAGTCCATCGGGCCGCGTTATTGCCCGTCGATCGAAGACAAGATCGTCAAGTTTCCCGACAAGGAAATGCATCAGCTCTACCTCGAGCCCGAAGGACTGAACACGCATGAGATATACGTCAACGGAATGAGCACATCGCTGCCGGTCGAAGTGCAGCTTGCGATCCTGAAGTCGATTCCTGGGCTGGAAAATGCCGAAATGCTGCGCCCCGGTTATGCCATCGAGTATGACTCGATCGATCCCACCGAACTACAGCGCACCCTTGAGACAAAGAAAATTGGGGGGCTGTTTTTGGGCGGACAGATCAATGGCACGTCCGGCTACGAAGAGGCCGCTTGCCAGGGCCTGATGGCGGGCATCAACGCGGCGTTGCAGGTGAAGGAGCAGCCACCCCTCATCCTCGACCGCACGGAAGCTTATACCGCGATCCTGATCGATGACCTCATCTCCAAGGGCACGAACGAGCCTTACCGGATGTTCACCTCGCGGGCGGAGTTCCGGCTGCACCTGCGCATCGACAATGCCGACCGGCGGCTCACACCGCACGGCCGGCGCGTAGGATTGATCTCGGACCGAGCATGGAATGATTTTCAGGCCAAGCAAGAACGCCTTTTAGCATTGAAAAAGCTGCTGGAGCGAACCAGGTTGACGGCATCGATGCTTGAGCGGCGAACGGGTGAGTCGCCCGTTCCCACACGTTTCCCTGACGCTACCGTCGTCGGGTCGACACTGGCTCAGATTCTCAAGCGGCCTGAGATTACGATTGAGCAGATGGCTACGATATTGCGAGAGCTTGATCATGTTTTCTTTGCAAGAGAAGGAATCCGTGCAAATCCGCGTGAATCCGTGGCGCCGCTTTCTTCGGAGGTTCGCAACGAACTCAAGTCGGTGGAAACCGAGATCAAGTATGAAGGCTACCTGCTGCAACAGCAGCGGGCCATCGAACGGATGAAGAAGTCGGAACAACGGGCGATTCCTGGTTGGTTCGACTACCGCTCCGTCAGTGGACTCTCGCACGAGATGCAGGAGAAACTCACGCATGTACAGCCACAGACGCTAGCCCAGGCTTCGCGCATCCCCGGAGTGACGCCGGCGGCCGTGTCGCTGGTCAACGTCTTCATTGAAATCCAGGCTCGAAGACGCGAACAGGCTGCCGCGATCTAGAACGCAAGCTTCGTCAACCCTCCATTAAAGTTTGACTGCCTTCCGCAACCCTCCTAAGATGAATTTCCCTGAAATTCAATCCATGATCGGCCAGACCATTTCGCATTACCGCATCACCGGCCAACTTGGCAGCGGGGGGATGGGGATCGTTTACGAGGCACAAGACCTCGACCTCGGACGCCGGGTGGCGTTGAAATTTTTGCCGCCGCAGCTTTCGCGCGATCAAAATGCGCTGGACCGTTTTCTGTTTGAGGCTCGCACCGCTTCCGCGCTGAACCATCCCAACATTTGCACCATCTACGCGGTCGAGAAGGTCAAGATCGACCACGACCATGAGCAGTCATTCATCGCAATGGAGCTATTGGAAGGCGACACCTTGGACCGGCGTCTGGGTGCAGGGGGGGTGCCGCTGGATCGCCTGCTGGACTGGGGGATTCAGTTGGCAGATGCGCTCGACGCAGCCCATGCGAAAGGAATTATTCATCGCGACATCAAACCGGCAAATGTTTTCATCACCCAGCGCGGACAAGTGAAGGTGCTGGACTTCGGCCTTGCCAAGTTGGCGCGCCCGGAAATGGCGATGGAAACTATAGGTGCGACGCTGGACGATCCCAAAGGCGCGCACCTGACCAGTCCGGGCGCGACTGTCGGGACGATTGCCTACATGTCGCCGGAGCAGGCCCGCGGCGAAAACCTCGACGCGCGCACGGACTTATTTTCTCTCGGCGTCGTGATCTATCAGATGGCTACCGGGCGCTTACCTTTTTTCGGCGCCACGTCGGCGGTAATCTTCCACGCCATTCTTGAACTGGATCCGGTTCCCCCGCTGCAACTGAATTCCACGCTGCCGCCGAAGCTGGAAGAAATCATTGAGAAGGCACTGGAAAAAGACCGAGACCTGCGCTATCAGTCGGCGGCTGACCTGCGCGGCGATTTGAGGCGGTTGAAGCGTGACACAGAATCGGGCCGCAAATCCGCGCAGGCGGCATCGACCAGCGCTACCTTCCCGGCTGCTGCATCTCCGACCGCTGAAGGTTCCTCCGCTCAGCGCGTCTCAGGAAGTTCCGCTGTGGTCTTTGCCGCCCGGCAAAACAAACTCAGCGCCAGCGTGGTTGCGGGAATTGTGCTGGTACTGGTAGCAGCGGGAGCTTATGGGATCTACGCTTTTCTCAACCGCAGACTGCCCGCTCCGTTCCAGGATATTTCCATTACCAAGGTTACCGATACCGGCGATGCGGTGCACGTCGCCATCTCGCCGGATGGCAAGTACATCCTCAGCGTGACCAGAAATAAGGGACTGGCAAGCCTTTGGCTGAGAAATGTGCCCACCAACAGTAATGCCCAGGTACAGCCAGCGGCCGATCTGTACTACAACGGGCTGCGTTTCTCGCCGGACGGAAATTATTTCTATTTTGTTCGCAGTGATCCGGGGAATCCAGAGCTGAAGTTTCTGTATCGAGCTCCGCTGCTGGGCGGCACGCCACAAAAGCTGGTAGCTGATGTCGATTCGAACATTACATTTTCTCCCGACGGGAAGAAGTTCGCTTTCATGCGCTACGACAATCCGGAACCGGGAAAATACAGGCTCATCGTTCGCCCAGTCGATGGCAGCGATGGAGACGAAAGCGTGCTGGCGAGCGGTTCGAACAGCCAGGGCCTGTACTTGCCCGCATGGTCTCCTGACGGAAAAACAATTGTGTGCGACGAAGTACACGCGGGAAATGCGCTCGAAAGTCTCGTGGGAGTGGACGTCGGCAGCGGCCGGCAGACGATATTCTTTGCCAGCAACGATCAGTTATTCGAGTTTCCAACTTGGTTACCCAACGGTAGCGGACTGCTGGGGCTGATTCGCGGACAAAGTTCTCATTTCAATCAGTCCCAGATTGCGTTCGTTTCTTATCCGGACGGGAAACTATCTCCCGTCACCCGGGACACGAATACCTATTCGAGTCTCAGCGTCGCGGCAAGTGGACACGCGCTGGCCACGATTCTGAGTGAGGATCGATGGAACCTTGTGCTGATCTCTGGAACTGGCCCCGGCGCTCAGCCTCGTATGTTGACATCGGCGCAGGCGTTCACCAATTTCACCTGGACGCCGGATGGGCAGTTGATCGGCGACCAGGCAAATGCTCTCAATCGGATTGATCCGGCGACAGGCAGCAAGAGTGTGATTACAACCGAACAGGGAAGACCCAATGGCGATCCTTCGGCATGTGCCGACGGACGTTACATCGCGTTTGAGCTTGGGTTTCATGGCGGCAGTGGCGATAACAACGTGTGGCGCATCGATTCCTCGGGCGGCAATCTCAAGCAGCTCACCAACGGTAGGCGCGACCATCACCCCGTTTGCTCATCCGACAAGCGCTGGGTCTACTTCATTCAGGAGCAGGACGAAGAAAAACTGGCGCGGGTCCCGATTGATGGCGGAACTGCGCAGACAATCTCGGATCTGCCTGTTTCCGGAGTCTTCGACCTTTCGCCTGATGGCAAACTGGGGGCGTTTGCCACGCTTCAACATTCCGGCGAGCACAAGGAAATGCTCGCGCTGCTCGATACTGAGAGTGGCAAGGCTGCAAAGCTGATGAATTTCGAGCGTCCGCGATTCGGGTTCTTGCGGTTCGCGCGCGATGGCAAAGCCGTGGTGTACCCCAGTCGCGACAATGGCGCTGATAATCTGTGGCTGCAGCCGCTGGATGGCTCCAAGGGCAAACAGATTACAGATTTCGCCTCAGAACACATCTATGATTTTCACTGGTCGTTTGATGGGAAGCAGTTAGCGATGGTTCGCGGTCACACGGATGCGGACGTAGTTCTGATCCGCGACGCCCAGCCTTAGTTTGAAATCGAATTCCCTACTACAAGCTGGCGGCGGCAATTTTCGACAACGAAGCAGGCGTTGATGCGGACTTGGGCCGCAGCAATAATCCCGCAGTGATGCCCAATGGCGCATTTTGGGTCAGTATCTCGACGATGTGGATCATCCGCTGGGTCGTCCCCATCAACTCATTCGGCACCAAGAGCAGCGCCAGGCCGCCCGCGACCCAGATGATCATGCCCATCGCGATGGCCGTCTGCCAACAGTTCATCCTGAGCGTGTAGATTGCAGGCTATCATGCACAAAAAGGCGGCCATCGCTGGCCGCCCTTTTGACTGCTTGCGAATTGTTAACTGCGAAGTGGTTTATGCGCCCTTCACGTTCTCGGCCTGCCAGCCCTTGGGGCCTTTGACCACGTCAAACTGCACCTGCTGACCCTCCTGCAGGCTGCGGAAGCCGCTCGCCTGGATGGCGGAGAAGTGCACAAATACGTCCTCGCCGTTCTGGCGGCTTATGAAACCATAGCCCTTGGCGTCGTTAAACCACTTCACTGTTCCTGTTTCCATGGTGTTGCAAATTCCTTTTTCTTTGATGTAGCTGCTGAAACTTTTGAGGGCTTCTTCTGCAGGCAGGTCACACGCTGTTTGGCGGAGATTACTGGGTACTGCGAAGGAACTCTAAAGTCAAACGCAGGAAAATTGTAAGGGAAGTGCCTCAAAATTGCTACAATATTTTTCCGTTAAGTCCCTTAAGTGCTCTCTCCTAAGTTACTTCCAGAGCGACCTGGCATTCGCCGCGGCGCCCTTGATTTGCCATCCTGAGGCCAAAAGATACATGATCTAAGCCATGCATTTCCGTAAGTTCCTGGTGATGTTTTTGCTGGCGGTTCCCGCTTGGGCAGGGATCGTCGAAGATGTCCGCACGGCCTTGGCTCAAAGCAATTTCGGCGCTGCCGACTCGGACCTGAATTCTTACCACACCAGGAACGGGATCACGCCTGAATACCTTGAGGCTTATTCCTGGATGGGGCGCGCCGCTCTCGAGGCTCGCCAATATGATCAGGCGATGGCTTACGCCAGACAAACGAAAAACCTCGCCCTCGAGCTACTCAAGCAGCGCCCAGTCGATGCCGAGCCGCGCCTGCCGCTGGCGTTGGGCGCGGCTGTCGAAGTCGAGTCGCAGGTGCTGGCCGCTCGCGGCCAGCGAACCCAGGCTATCGCGGTTCTGCAAACCGCGCTGCGCACGTATGGCAGTACTTCGATTCGCGCACGCCTGCAGAAAAACCTGAACCTGCTCTCCTTTGAGGGCCGTCCTGCTCCGGTACTTCGGGCGGAACAATTTCTTGGATCGAAACCCCCCGCGCTAGCTCAACTCAAGGGTTCGCCTGTACTACTATTTTTCTGGGCGCACTGGTGCGGCGACTGCAAAGCTGAAGCGCCCATCATCACGCAACTGCGGACAGAATTTGCGCCAAAGGGACTGACCGTCCTGGGGCCGACAAGACTCTACGGCTACACCGCGCAAGTCGAGCACGCTGCGCCCAGCGATGAACTTGCCTACATCGACGCCGTGCGCCACCGCTTCTACTCCGGATTGCTCGACATGCCGGTTCCAATCAGCAAGCACAACTTCGACTCGTACGGCGCTTCGACCACGCCCACGCTGGTGCTGCTCGACCGCGCTGGAAAGGTCGCGATGTACCACCCTGGAGCCTTGCCGTACGGCCAATTGAAGGCGGAGATTGAGAAAGTCATGGCGCGCTAACCCGCTACAATTGCCCGGTGAACCTTGACGATACGATCGTGGCCATCGCGACTCCGCCCGGGCGCGGCGGCATTGGCGTTGTGCGCATTGCAGGACCGAAAGCGCGTGAGATGGCGAGTCCAATGCTGCGGTTGAAGCATGAACTGGAGCCTGGACATGCGAGCCTCGGGGAACTCGTGGAACCGGCCGCCCATGTGGGGACAGCCGCCCCTTCGGCAAGCTCAGGGCAGGCTCTGGGCTGTCCAGCCGAGCGAAGCTCGGGCCTTGCCGCTCGCATTGACGAAGTGGTTGTCACCTACTTCGCCAAGCCTCGTTCCTACACCACCGACGATATCATCGAGATTTCGGCCCACGGCTCTCCCACGGTTCTTCGCCACATCGTCGAGCGGTGCATTGCGGCCGGGGCGCGCCTTGCCGAACCCGGCGAGTTCACCATGCGCGCCTTTCTCAACGGCCGCATCGATCTTACGCAAGCCGAAGCGGTGCGCGATCTCATCGAATCGCAGACGCTTTACCAGGCAAAGATCGCAGCTCAACAACTCGAAGGTGCGCTGTCTAAACGCCTGCAGCCAGTGAAACAGAAGCTGGTCGAGCTGATCGCAGTGCTCGAAGCCGGCATCGATTTCGCCGAAGACGACGTTTCGATTCTGCCCGATGCAACGATTCTCGAACGGATAGCCGCCGTCCGCTATCCGCTTGAGCAGCTAGCCGCCACGTTCGCCTATGGCAAGCTCGTGCATCAGGGATTGACGCTCGCCATTGTGGGCCGCCCGAACGTCGGCAAATCAAGCTTATTCAACCGTCTGGTCGAGCGCGAGCGCGCCATTGTGACCGCAACTCCTGGCACCACGCGTGACCTTGTTAGCGAAACCGTCGCTGTCGGCGGCATCCCAGTTCAGCTTGTCGACACGGCCGGAATCAGGCAGGGCCTCGACGAAGCGGAATCCATCGGCATCCGTAAATCCATGGAGGCATTGGCGGATGCCGATTTGGTGTTGGTCGTGATCGACGTATCGCAGCCGGAGACGGCGGAAGACGATCAGTTGTTGCGGCTCGCGGAGAGCCGTCCAAGAATCGTAGTAAGAAACAAGTGTGACTTGGCTGTGAATGGTCAGTGGTCAGTGAGCAGTGGCCAGTCTGCAAGAATTCGCGCCTCTGCCCTGACTGGCGAGGGCATCCCCGAATTGCGCGCTGAGATCCTGCGTCACATCGGCGGCGAGAGCGGAGCGCAAGCCGAAGCCGGATTCCTTACCACCGTCCGCCACCAAGGCCCGGCGCGGTGAAGGGCAGAGTCCCGCACGAAATGCTGCTGCTCGATCTCTACAGCGCTCTTCGGCCTCTCGATGCCATTACCGGCGCCACTACGACCGACGACATCCTCAACCTGATCTTCAGTACGTTCTGCATCGGAAAGTAAAGATCGGAACCGCAGGATAGCCCGCTACGATGAGGCGGCTATTTAGAAAGATTCCCCAGCGCTTCCCGAAACATGGCGTCGAAGGATCCGCTTTTCTCATTCCTTCCCGCCCCGTTCTTGACTGCATTTTGCAATGCCTTCTCTGCTGCTGCCCGCTGGTAGCCCAGATTGACCAGGGCCGACAGGACATCTTCTTCCATCGCACTCATTGTGGATAAGGTTGGCGCGGAAATTCCCGATACCGCCGGCAACTTGTCGCGTAGTTCCAACACCATGCGCTCGGCGGTTTTCTTGCCGATGCCCGGAATCTTAGTGAGGCGCGCCAAGTCATTGCCGCGAATCGCCGCCGCCATGTCGTCCGCCGCCATCCCGCTGAGAATCGTGATGGCCAGCTTTGCCCCAATGCCGCTCACGGTCATCAACTTCTCGAACAGCGCTTTTTCAGGGGGTCGCAGAAACCCATAGAGCGCAATCACGTCTTCCCGTACATGAGTATGAATGTGGAGCGCGACCTCGCTGCCGTTGGCGGGCAATTCGGAAAACGTCGGGACGCTGATGTTTACTTCGTATCCGACGCCCGCCGTCTCGACTACCACTTGATTCGGATGTTTGGTGAGCAGTGTTCCGCGCAGATGGGCAATCATGTTGAAGCTATTGTAGCCGCAGGCCGGCCGTCACGATTTAAGAGAGACAGGAAAGCGAAAACGGCAGGGCCGACCCCCTGCCGTTCGAGGAATCCAAACTTTCTCTTGCTTACTTCTTGTTGACGGTTTTCTTCAAGTCGGCCCCAGGGGTAAATTTCGCAACCTTGCGGGCAGCGATCTTGATGGTGGCGCCGGTTTGCGGATTGCGCCCGTTCCGCGCCTTTCTCTGCGAAACCGAGAAAGTGCCGAAACCTATTAATGCCACGCGGTCTCCTTTTCGTAATGCACCAGTAATGCTGCTCACGGCGGTGTCAATCGCAGTCGTAGCCTGCGCCTTGCTCATTTCGCATGCGCCAGCGATCTTGTCAACCAGATCGGCCTTATTCATAGTTTCTCCTTGCAGGTCTCTTTCGTCCCCAGCACAAGCCGGAAAAATAGGAACTTGTAGTTGAGTGGGAAACCTGATGGCTCGTATTTTCCTCTCTCTGTGAAGAATGTCAACTGTGAAAATCCGCGCCGGAAGCCTGTTTCGCACCCCCTGCTCCCGGATTGGGGCTGCCGGGGCGGGTTTTGAGGAGAGGAACGATGACCAGAAAGGATGTCAGACGATAGGATCTTCCAAAACGCAAGCCGGACGGAAGACGCTTCCTGCCCGCTCCAGCGCACCCAAGGACCGTCGGGTCACGCGCTGCGATTGCCAACTGCGTGCGCGGAACCAGACGTTGTTGGCGGCGGCGAACATTCCTCGGCGCTACGAGCACTGCGAACTGGCCAGCTACACGATAGATTTTCCGGGAGCGAATCCCTCGCTGGCCTTCGCTCACCTCGCCGCTTCGAAATTCGCGCAGGAGTACGATCCGCGCGACGGCACCGGCCTGCTAATTATTGGCAAAATCGGCACCGGCAAGACTCACCTGGCAGTGGGCATCACCAAAGACCTGATCCTTAACAAAGGAATTTCCTGCCTGTTCTATGACTATCGCGAACTGCTGAAGGAAATTCAGAATTCGTATAACGCTGCGGTTCAAACCACGGAGCTAGATGTTCTTCGTCCAGTATTTGAAGCCGACGTTCTGGTGCTCGACGAATTGGGAGCGGTGAAGCCCACCGAGTGGGTCTGGGACACTGTGAGCCTCATTCTGAACACGCGATACAACGATAACCGCACCACCATAATTACGACAAATTTCGAGGATCAACCCGCCGCTGGCGCAAATGGCTCCGTTTCTCCAGCGCGGGCCGCATCGCGCTCTGAAACACTTGGCGACCGCATCGGAGAACGCATGCGCTCCCGTCTGCACGAAATGTGCCGCGTCATCAGGATGGAAGGCGAAGACTTCCGCCAGAAGTTCCGCAGCGCCAGCTTTAGATAAATTCGCCGGCCCTGGTTTCCACCGATTTTTCACGGATAAAGAAAAACGAAGCTTTCCGTGTCGCAGTGCCTCCGTGGTGGATTTCTTTTCAATCCGCACTAGAATGATCTCGTGCTGACCGAGCGCCTGGAATTCGCGTCTGAACGCGATGCCGAAGTCTTCGCCATCGCCCCGGCCGCTCCCGCCGTGTTCCTGCTTCGCGGCGACGAACAAGCTGAGCCTTACGTCAGCAAGACGGCGAACCTGCGCCGCCGCCTGCAACGCCTGCTGGGTCCGGTCGAGGAGCGCACCAAAAAACTCAACCTGCGCGATCGCGTTCGCTGGATCGAATACACCCCCACCGGCTCCGACTTCGAGTCTGGTTTCTTGCTCTACAAAGTCTTGCGGGAAACTTTTCCCAAGACCTATGCCCACCGTTTGCGCTTTCGCTTCGCGCCTCTGGTAAAACTGCACCTCGAAAATGAATACCCGCGCGCCTCCATTACTACCCGCCTGGGACGCCTCAACGGACGCTCGCTTTATTACGGACCGTTCCAATCCCGCACGGCAGCCGAGAAATTCATGAACGACTCCCTCGACTTCTTCAAGATGCGCCGCTGCGTGGACGATCTTCATCCCGATCCCAAATTCCCCGGCTGCATCTATTCCGAAATGAAAATGTGCCTCGCTCCCTGTTTCAAGGGCTGCACTGACCAGGAATATTCTGCCGAAGTAAATCGAGTCCAAACCTACTTCGATTCCGGAGGAGAATCGCTAACTCGTGAATTTTCAGCGCAGCGCGACGCCGCATCAACCAACCTCGCATTCGAAGAGGCCGCCGCGATTCACGTCCGCCTGGAGAAACTTACGCCCGTAGTGAGCCAGTTCCCGGAAATAGTCCGGCGCCTCGATCGCCTTTCGGCGCTGATCGTTCAACCCTGCCAGCAGCCAAATACAGTTACATTTTTCCTGGTGCAGAACGGGACAATCGTGGGCCCCGCAGCGTTCTGCATCCAACCAGCCGACCACACGAAATCGCAATCCATGGAGTCTCGGGTGCTGGCCATGCTCGATTCATTCCCGCCACCGAAAGCGCGGCCTGCGCTCGAAAGCATGGAGCACCTCGCGCTACTGAAGCGCTGGTACTACCGTGGCAGTCGCGTCGGAGAAATATTTCTTGCGAATGACAGAAATATTTTCCCCATGCGCCGCATCGTGCGCGGCATTGGCCGCGTGTTCAGAGGCGAGAGGCGGGAAGATGACATTGCCTCACAGATTCAGGGAAGGGTTGATTTGTATCAGGACATGCCGGGCTTGAGCTAAATTAAGGTGATATCTCTCTCGGGGCGTGCTAATATTCCGCCCCATGGCAGGGCCATCGGTCGTCCTCCGCCGCGTCGTAATCACCGCACTAACGCTCGCTGCCCTTCTTGCCTTCGCAGCGGACGAAACTGGGCAGCCCGCTCCGCGGTTCCGCGCCAAGACCACTACCGGCAACCAGTTCAACAACGCCTCGATCAAAGGCAAGGTCGTCCTTTTCGAGTTCTGGACCACCTGGTGCAAGTACTGCGAAGACGAGGCCTCGCTGGTCGACGACCTCGCAAAGGAGTTCGGCGATAAAGGCCTGATCGTGCTTGCCGTTGACGTTCTCGAGCCCGATCAAAGGGTCAAGAAATATCTTGTGGAACACCCGCGATCCGTTCCCATCGTGCTTACTAAAGACACCAACCTCGCCGCCATGTACAACGCCCAAAGCTACCCGATCTACGTGGTGATCGACCGCGAGGGAAACATCGCCGGCGAACAGCGCGGCGCCGCCGGAGAACGAGGGCTGCGAAGGTTGTTAAGCCGGGCAGGAATCGAAGCAAAGGAAGAAGAATAATAAACGCGATGTCATCCCGAGCGCAGCGAGGGACCTTGGTGTTTGCCGGTAGCGAATACACCCGTTGCGCAAGAAGCAAAATCCCTTCGTGCTCTTTTGTTATTTGGGTGCGGGGGGCACGTATTCCTTGGGCACGGCGGAACCCTCTCCAAAGAAGAATTGGTCCAACTGCTTGACGATCACTTCCTGGTCTTCGCGGCGGGCGGGGTTCAGGCGGTATTCGTTGAGCAGCATCTTGCAGTGTTCGGTCCACATGCGCCAGGCTTCCTGGCTTACATTGTCGTAGACCTTGCGACCGAGATCGTTGTCGAACGGAGGCTCGTCGAGGCCGGCGAGTTCCCTTTTCAATTTCACGCAGAAAACAGTGTGCGCCATACACTTCCTTCAGTCATAGATTTCTCTACCTTCAAGATTACTACAGGGGACGGCGGAGGAGGAACTGGGGCAGGGCGGACGATTGATGACCTGATTTCCACAAGGCTTTCGACATTTGCCGCCGGTCAAGTCAATTCTTGTTCGGATTTCGTAACAAGTTCGGAGGGCGAGGGAAGAGTATGGCGGAGCGTGGGAAAATTTGTCATGAAGAAAGAGACCCCCGGGAAGAAAAGGCCTTATTCACCTCCGATGGTAACGAAATTAACCCCAGAGCAAGCGAAACAGTTTGTGGTAGAGCATGCTCACTACAGCGACCAAGAGGCAATGGATTTGTTGAAATCGCTACGCGTAGAACAGCAACAGAAGGAACATTAAAGGCGATCCTGTAATGCCTAAAATTCGGTTGGACGACAGTTGCCCGTACTGCGGCAATCTCGCAGTTTATCGTTCGCAGCCAGAGACGTGGCTGGCTCGAGTGTGTTTGCTCTTGCCTCTCGAACTTGTCAGATGCCACGGGTGCATGCGCCAACATTATCGTCCGCTGCTCTCCCCGGCACCTGAGTTCCCCTCTCGATCCACCGAGGCAATCCACTCGAATCCGAACTATGGAAAGCAGACGACCTCAGCAACCGACGAGACAGTTTGATTATTCCGCCCGGCGCATCATTCTCATCCACGCAAGCCCAGACACTCCCCAAATCGCCAGCAGCGGAATCAGGCTGTAGAGTCCGCGCAGTCCCAGAAGTTCGCCCAGGTTAAAAGCGCCGTAGGCTTGGCTTGATCCGGCCTCCGCTGGCGTGAGCATTGATCCATGGTTGAGCGACATGTGGCCAGACCAAAACGCCGGCCACACCGAATGGAGCAAGGGGCAAGAGTCTTGCACCGCCAATTGGGTGTTGGTGGAAACCACCGTCAAGGAAGAGAAAATACTGTAGCTTGCGAGTACGGCGAGTACGGCCCGCCATGCCCTTGTGGCGCGCGTCCAGGCCACGGCCAGGCCCAGGCCCAGCAGCGGGAGGGCGGCTCCTGCGTAGCGCGGTCCGTAACTTAGCCCGGCCTGCCACTGGTAGAACGAAGCATTAAACAAAAGATAATAGGCAACTATAACGATGGCTGCCAATGCGGTTGGACGAGTGCTCTTGTCTTTCCACAGAATGCCGAGCCCGATAGCAGCGGCGGCCATAACCGGGGCGGCGAAGAAGAGACCGCGCCGGCATCCGAACAGAATCTTCAGCAGAACGTCAATGTGAGGATAGGTGAGGCCCAGGTATCCGCGCTGGTGCATGAAGACGAAAGAGTTGGGATCGTAATAGGAGTAACTCGGGCGGAAGATTGAGCCGAACGCCGCGTGCAGGTACAGCATCAACACAATCGCGCAAGCGAACGCGCCGACGCCGACTCCCGCGGCTGCGCGCACCCGAGCCGCGCGGCCGCGTGGCCATACCTCATAGAGCGCGAAGCAGGCCAGAACCGCAGCGGCGGGCGCCGCGGGGTATTCCGTGACTACCGCCCATCCGGCAGTCAATCCGACGGCCAGCGCAAAAAGAAATTCTGTCTGCGGGGTTGCATGGTCGCGCAACTTCAGCGCCGATGCCAACGCGAACACGAGGCAGGCTCCCACCAGCGCATGAGCCCAAAAAAGAGTCGCGTACGCCCATAGAGGTGTGGCGAGCGACATTGCGAGCGCCGCGAGTGCCGCGCTCGAAGGGTCAACGCCGAGCCGTAACGCGAGAAAAAAAAGGCATACGCAGGCCAGCGCGGTGGGCAAGGCCACCGCACCGAGCGTCGCCAGGTAAGAGATTGTAACTTCCGCACGCGGAGATTCTGGGTCCACTCCCGCAGCCTGCAGTGCAATCCGCGCGGTTGCGCCGAAGGGCAGAGCAAGAAATACCAGGCCTGGCGCTTTGTCGGAATAATAGTGTCCCGCGAAGTGCGCTTTGTCTTTGGTATTGTCGTGGTAGGCGTCGATCCGCAGGGTGTGTTGTTCGATAATGGCGCGGAGCAAATCGAAACGCGAGTTCTGATTCCATCCACCGCCTCCGTAAAAGTAAGCGAAGGATGCGAATGCGACTGCTCCAATCAGAAGCGCCCGCTTCCGGTTCTTGGAGTCTTGATGAGGAAACGTTTCCATGAATGCGGTGAAGACTCATGGCTCCTGAGCGGCACTGGTTTTCGCTGGCGGAAGTTGCCTCGCATCAGGGCTTCGATGTTCCATGCGCGTATTCCATCACGACCTTCGCCTGCTCAGCAATCGCCGGCGACATCTGATCCGGTCGCGTTGAAGCCGTATTCACCTTGCCCTTGATGGCGATGTAAACTGCGTTATAGGTTTCGTCGCCAAGGTTCTCGACCCTGTGCCTGACCGGCGGGAACCATCGGGACTCGCCCGCCTTGGCGAAGACTTCGTGGACTTTACCGTTCTGGTCAGTGAACCTGAGATGTCCAGCCGTCAGATTGACGACCACACCACCGGGATGGTCGTGCAGTTCCGACTTCTCATGAGGACCGTAGTGAATGTCAATCACCACCACCCGCTCAGTCTCAAAATGCAGTCTGTAATGCCTGGGTTCCACCTTCGTGGGATCTTGCGCCACAGCAAAATTCACCGCCAGGCACACAATCGCCGCTGCGCAGAAAAGTCTGCACAACATGGTTTGCGCCTCCTGAACTGAGAATACCCCTCTAAGGCAGGCTGAAGGAACGCTACTCTCGCGGCACAGAACCTGTCAACGAATTCGAAGCTGGGCAGCCCCAAAGTGGTTATCGGGCAGCCCCGAGTCTCGCTAGAATCAGGCTTCGGCTATCGGGCTTCGGAAAGGCTTTCGGCCCCGAAGCCGATTACTTCTTCGGTTCATCCTTATCCGGCTTCTCCGGGGCCTTTTCCTTGCTCTTGTCCTCGATGGAAAGAAGCTCCACCTCAAAAATAAGTGTAGCGTTGGACCCAATCTCGGGAGCCGGACCGCGCTCGCCGTACGCCAGATCGGAGGGGATGAAGAGTTGCCACTTCGAGCCGACCGGCATCAACTGAAGCGCCTCGGTCCACCCTTTAATAACGCCGGTCACAGGGAAGGTCGCAGGCTGGCCGCGTTTGTAGGAGCTGTCAAACTCCGTGCCATTGATCAGCGTGCCCCGATAGTTGCAGACCACCGAGTCGGTTGCCGTGGGCTTCGGCCCCGTGCCCTCTTTCAGAATCTTATATTGCAGACCGCTGGGCAGTGTGACTACGCCCTCTTTCCCTTTGTTGGCGGCCAGAAAACTTTCGCCTTCTTTTTTATTTGCCGCACCATCAACCTGCATCTTCTCCTGCTGCTTCTTACGCAGATCGGTCTGCACTTCGACGATCGCGGCTTGCGCTTCTTCGTCGGTGAGCAGAGTCTTGGCGCCGGCCAAACCGTCTTTCAGTCCACGCGCCAGAATGTTCGCGTCCACCGGAACCGACTGCTTGTGAAGATTTGCTCCCATCTTCATCCCGAGCGCGTAGCTGAATTTGTCTTTTGAAGTCTTGAGGGTGAGTGGCGCTGCGGTCTTTGCCGCGGTGGCTGGCCGCTTCGCCGCAGGTGTCTGCCCTTTGGCAGCAGAGGTTGCGGGCGAAGAAGCTTTTGGAGTTGTCGCCGCCGGAGTTTCCTGCGCCAGGCCATTCCCCAGCAGCAGCAACCCAGCCGCCAATATATGTACCGCTGTTGTGAAAGATTTGTGCATGAACACATTGTCACATTGAGCGGGCATCTCCGCAAACAGAAGGTCGATCCGGAATCGACAAGCGCAGGCTCTCACGCGAAAACAGAATTATCGTCAGAAGACTTGGTGGGCCCGCAAGGATTTGAACCTTGGACCAATGGATTATGAGTCCACTGCTCTAACCGCTGAGCTACGGGCCCGGGTGTTAACGGACTTTGAAACATTTTACAGCACTGCGATAGGAACGCAGTGCTGGGAGCAGTGGACGAACGCTCCAGACATGTAGCGTTCGTGTCAGAATAACCGCATGGTGGACTCGCGGCCACGTTTCATTCCGGATTTTCTCTACGGCACTGCGTGGAAGGAAGAGCGCACCGCGGAGGTGGTTGAACTGGCAATACGCATGGGATTTCGGGGTATCGATACGGCCAACCAGCGGCGGCATTATTTTGAAGCAGGAGTCGGAGAGGGTTTGGGGGCTGCATATCGCGCGGAAGTGGTGCAGCGCGCGGAGCTATTTCTGCAGACGAAATTTACTTACCGGCGGGGACAGGATCATCGCCTTCCCTATGATCATGCAGCAAGTCTGTCTGTTCAGGTCGCGCAATCGATGGCAAGTTCGTTGGAGCATCTTGGCACCGATTACGTCGACAGTTTTCTGCTGCATGGGCCCTCCTCAGGACAGGAATGGACTGGTGCGGACGCAGAAGTTTGGGAGGCCATGAAAAAAGAGCGCGATGCCGAACGCGCGCGATTCCTCGGTGTGAGTAATGTTTCGCTGCCGCATCTGGAACAGATGGAGAGTCGACGCGCTGAACTTCCAGCGTTCGTGCAGAACCGATGCTATGCGCGGCTGGGTTGGGACCGCGAGGTACGCTTGTTCTGTCGCGAACGAAAAATCATCTATCAGGGATTTTCTCTGCTCACGGCAAATATGGAGGTTGTGCGGCATCCAGTAATCACCGGGCTTGCCCGACACGGGAACGCGACTCCGGCGCAGGTTGTGTTCGCCTTCGCGCATGCGGTCGGGATGCTGCCGCTGACCGGTACGTCCAACGCCGATCACATGAAGCAGGATTTGACCAGCTTTGGGGTGGCGCTTTCGGACGATGCCGTGCAGGCGATTGAGACACTGGCCGTACGGTAGGCGGTCGCTAGTGAAAAACGCGATCTTTCATCAGCGTTTTTGAGGCGATCCGGCAAACCCACGCCTTTCATTGCCTCGTAGAATCGGGATTACTGACGAACCCCTGTCCGGTCTTATTTTTCATCTTTCATTACCTTGCAAACCAGCTTGGTGTGCCCTGTTTTTGAATCGATCACGGTGGTCAGGGGCAGACAACTGCAGGTTACCGTGTTGGTATTTTCCTGCTTGACGACCACACAGTGCTCGATCAGTTCGGCCGTGGGCGGCGGCAACTGGCTCCGTATAGGAGCCGGAGTCGCGGCAACCGGCTGTTTCTTTGCGGCGCAACCGGCCAGAAGCAGACAGACCACCAGCCAAACTTTCCTCATGCCCTCTGTTTTCGCCCTCTCGCGCCCGCTTGTCGATGGCAATCTTGGTTACACCCAATGCGAACGTCCCTTGGTGGTGGCTGGCGCGGGCACCATCGCATAAATGCTTTGCAACCAATGCCGATGAAGTGGTGGATGTGAAGTAGTAGGTGGGGATTTATGGCATGATTTCACGTGTAGAACCGGAGGCTCGCGTATGCGATTCGGAGCGGTTCGCGCTGATTTCTGCCCGGTCGCTGCCCTTCCACTTTGCGGCTAATGTATCGTCTCGCAGCCCTCAAAGCAGTGCCAGCGCCTGCTCCGTCGTGATAAATTTCGCTCCAAGAATCTTGAGTTCGCCCGCAGTCCGTTCTCCATCTTGCGCGTTTAATGTTTCGATCGCATCCTGGACTACGGAGACGCGCCGGCCGCGCTCGAGCAATCCCTTGGCCGCGAAACGAACGCAGTATTCCGTGACCACGCCGAATACTATGAATTCGGCCTTATCAGGTAAGCGCTTCAGGAGTTCATCAGCGTGCCGGCTTTCAAAGATGTCAAGTGTTTGTTTTTCGAGGAGGATTTGTTGGTAGGGCGCGAGATCGTGCGGTAACGCCGCGGCGGCTTCGTTTGGGACGGTGACAACTTTATCTGTTAGCGCTTCGGGAACATAAGCGGAGCCTGGAGTGCCCTTGATACAGTGGGGTGGAAAAGTTTTGAATTCTGGATCATTACTCATGTGATAACAGCCGTGCGAGACGAGAAAGACGCGGTCCTGGCGGGCTGCGTCCGTAAGCTTGCGAATGTTAGGCAGCAGGCGTTCGGCGCCTGGGACGTAGAGTTTGCCGCCGGGGAGCATGAAGTCCGCTTGCGTGTCGACTTCCCAGAAGATCAGATTGCGAGATAACATTGCGGGTTCGCCTGAGAGTGGAGCTAGAGCAAGGTTATAACATTTTGACGCGTGCGGTTGGAGTGGATTGCGAAGTGCGATAAGACCGGGAGCGCCGAAGAGGGATACTCAATGCCGCGCCTATTGATTCGGAACATCGGCTTACTGCTCAGCGGGGATCTGAAGAAACCGATTCTTGATGCCGACACCGTGCTTGCGGTGGACGGGAAGATTGCCACTGTCGGCAGGCAAAAAGATGTCGATGCGGAAGGCGCGACGCTGGTCATCGATGCGAAGGGCACAACGTTAATGCCGGGATTGATCGACAGCCATGTGCATCCTGTGGCCGGAGATTGGACGCCGCGGCAGAACCAGATTGGCTGGATTGACAGCTACCTGCATGGCGGAGTCACTACGATGATTTCCGCGGGCGAGGTGCACACGCCGGGGCGGCCGAAAGACGTGGTCGGCGTGAAAGCGATGGCCATCTTTGCCCAGCGGGCATTTTCTGCGTTTCGTCCCGGGGGCGTGAGAATTCATGCGGGGGCTCCGGTGATCGAGCATGGAATGGTTGAGGAGGATTTTAAAGAGCTGGCAGCGGCCGGCGTCACCATGTTGGGAGAGGTCGGGCTGGGTAGCGTAAAAGATGGAGCGACCGCGCGTCAGATGGTCGGATGGGCGCGGAAGTATGGAATCCAAAGCACGATTCACACCGGCGGGCCGTCGATTCCCGGTTCCAGTTTGATCGATAAAGACATTGTGCTGGCGGCCGACGCAGATGTTATCGGTCACATCAATGGCGGACATACCGCGCTGCCCGACGATCAGATCGTCGCGCTGTGCGAGCAATCGCCGCGAGCTCTCGAGATCGTTCACAACGGCAACGAAAAAGCGGCCCTGCTTGCTTTGCGGACGGCCAAAGAACTGAAGAGCCTTGATCGAGTGATTCTCGGTACCGATTCACCGGCTGGGTCCGGAGTGCAACCTCTCGGTATTTTGCGCATGATCTCGATGCTATCTTCTCTGGCCGATGTTCCAGCCGAAGTTGCCGTTTGCTTCGCAACCGGGAATACGGCAAGAATCCGCACCCTTGACTGTGGTTTGATCGAGCCTGGCTGCGCCGCAACCTTTGTGATCCTCGACCGGGCGCAGCATTCGCCGGGAAAGACTGTGCTGGAAAGCATTCAGCGTGGAGATTTGCCGGGGATTGGAATGGTAATCATTGACGGCGTAGTGAGCGCTCAACGCAGCCGCAACACGCCGCCCGCCACAGTGGTGCCGGAAATCGTGGGCTAGTGAGCGCTATCAATACAGCCGCTCTTGCCTTCGTAGACTGCCGAAGCCGCCAATGTTTGCCAGGGTAAAGGAAAAGCGGAAGAGATTTTCGTGGCGTACGTTGGCGACCGAGTAGCTGCGGTATTCCGCAGTCACGCCGCAGCAATCCCAGTTGTACGTGGTCTGCGCGGTGATGAATTGCAACTGCTTGCTTTCCGCGTCGAAACCGAAACTGCTGGCACCGCTGAAGCCGCGTTTGTTGGCGCGGCCGTATCCCAAGGCAGCGCGAAACTGGTTGAAGCGCGGGAGTGTCGCCGCACCCGTGGACGAACTTGCGGTCTGCGCGGGTATATTCAGGATTGCATCGCCTCCACCGATGGTTACCGGCCCAATGTGATAGTTAGCCAGCAACGTACTGGCGCTGATGCCCTTCTCCTGGAAGTCGTAGTCTAGATCCCACTCGGCGTCCGTGCGGGCGCTGGTTTCCACGCGCAAGCGCGAAATGAGAGGGGAAAGATGGCGTGGCTGCGTAACGAAGGCAATCCCGGTAAGATCGGCCGTCGTCGTGAACATGTTGCGCTGGCCCGGAATCAATGCCCCACCGAAGGTGGGATCGAGAAAGTATTTCTGTGCGAGCTGCCAAGTCACGATTTCGCGCACCTGCGGCCCCGCCTGGCACAGGGAATTCACTGCACTGGCGTGCATCCATGGCACCCCCGACTCCGGCGCCGCCCCCCCTACGGTCAGGCCCGACATAATCGCGTCGCAACCTTCAGGCTTCTCCGAAATGCGCTTGGAATAAAGCCGGGTGACAAATCCATACTCCACTTCATGGGTATCGGTAAGTATGTCGCGCTCGTCGAACTTTACCGTGTTCGCAAAGTTGTTGATGCCGGTGACAAAGCGGTACCCAACCCGCGGCTCGATGACGTGCTTCCACTTCCTCCCCAGGAATTCTCCAGCAAACACGCGCTCCACCGGGGGCGGCCTCAACTCCACCGCCGTCTCGAGGGCGCTGTGATTGAGGGGATCACTTAGCGCCAGCCCCGTGCCAGTTGGCGGTTCCCGTTTCGTGTAATAAGTGTCATGTAACGTTAACGCGGGCCGTAAAGACCATCCCCCCCGCACCAGCGGCAGGGAGATCTCAGGGTTCAAAGCGAATCTTCCCAGAAAGCCTGTGCGAAAAGGGAGGGTGCAAACCCCGGAGGTCGAACACTCCTGAGGTTCGCTACGTGACAAGCCTGCTGCCGAAGCGTCGAAAGAAAAGTAGAGGGGTATGTGTCCCAACCGGCGGTCCACGCTGGAAGCATCAAAACTTGGAGCATGCGAGAGCCTGATCACCTGACCCGGAGTGGTGGTCAGGAAGTTCTGGTAGAGCTCGACAAATCCATTGACGTTAAATCCGTTCACGGACTTCGACAGGAAACCTTGCGATTTCACTTCCGAATAAACGGCCTGACTGAACACCTCATTGAAGGCCAGGCGGAAGAGAAACGAACTTAAGTAGTCGACGTTGGCGACCGCACGGAAACCATCGATGTTGCCCGCCGCGTTCAGTCGCGCATTTTCTCCGCCTTCCTTGAGCGGAGGTGACCCAATGCCCCGGTCAATCACTCCAAAATAGCTCAGGTCCACGTACGAGGTTTCGCTCGGCATGGCCCGAAAGGTTCCGCGCTGCGACCAGCCGCGCGCGGAAAAATACTCAGCGCCTATGGTGGCGTCCATCATGCGATTGATAGCCCAGTAGTACGCTTCACCCACCACATTGCCCTTGGTCGACGAATGAGCCACCGACGGCATCAGAAATCCAGACTGCCGTGACTCCTTCTGCACAGGATGCGTAGCGAATGGAAGGTAAAGAATGGGAAGGCCATGCAGCAAAAATGTGCTGTGGTAGATCTTTGCGTTGCCGCCCGCATCGACAATCACCTTGCGCGCCTCGAATTGCCATTTGGGGTGAGGCAGTTCGCAAGTAGTGATAGTGCCGTCATAGACCAGGTAGTGATCAGCGCTGGTCTTCTCGACTCTTTT
>WNFC01004250.1_pt1 | contig 23885 bp, 24 predicted proteins | sample 5400541 | NCBI WGS metagenome assembly WNFC01 (sample SAMN13153342, study PRJNA577476) | soil metagenome | isolation source: 120 cm saprolite under Douglas fir tree site 2 hole 2 replicate 1 | place: USA:California | collected 2015-04-18
GCGGTGACGTTGAGGAACCAATGCTGCTTGCGCACATACTCTTTGTCGTAACGGCCCGGCCAGCACCATTGCGGTTCGAGCGAGACGTGGAGGCCGAGCGGAACGTCAAGCTCCTGCGCCTTGGCGAAAAGCACGTCGTTGTCGGTGTGCGCGTGGGGCTTGCGATTCATTGTGAACTGCACAACCCATCCGCCCTTGTGGCCAGCCTTGACGGCGCGTTCGAGTTCGTCGGCGGCCGCCTTGGGATCACCCAATGACAAGTGGGCCACCGGAATGAGACGTCCGCCGCTATCAGTACACCAGTCAGTAACCCAGCGGTTGTACGCCCGGCACATCGCCTGCGCATAGTCCACGTCGTCGCATTCGGTTTCCCACGTCAGCTCGAGGCTCGGATAAATGATCGCGGCGTCGAGGCCCTCGAGATCCAGCCGTTCGACACGCTCCTTGGCGTCGGCGGCGCCGAGCGGAAGCCGCTCGCCATATTTTATCCGCGGATCGAACTCACCTTTTTCACGCGTCACCTGGCCCATCTGCGCAACCGCGCCGAAGTTGCCGCCCCGGTTGACGCGCGAAGGCAGGCCGTTGATTTCGAGATACTCAAGTCCGTCCTTGTCCTGTTTCATGCGGACCGCGTTAGCCCGGTACTTGGCCTCGCAGTACTCCTCCCAGCATTTGACCGATTCCAGGATGTGGCCGTCGGCGTCTATGGCGCCAGGATATTTGAGCTTGTGAATTTTCTCTTCGACGCGTGCCATTTTGAGCCCACCTCGCTTCGATTCGAACTTTCGTAAGCTGGTCAGCCCGAGTATTACAGGCCCGGCGAGCGCGTCAAGGTTTTCATGGGCACCCGCCGTGGCCGTGAGGTTTCAGCTTCATACCTTCGATTGATGGAAGAGGACGCCAGATTAATCCGGGCTCAACCTTAGGATTTGCCGTGCGTTGTTCTCGTAGATCATCTCGCGTTCGGACGCGGTCAGCCCGAGCCCGTCGATAAACTCGATGGTCCATTCCATGAATCGAGTGCTACGGACGAAATAATCGGTGCCAAAGACGATGTGGTCGAGGCCAACCAACTCGCGCGCGCAATTGAACGCGCCGCGGTTCCATCCCAGCGCTGTGTCGACGTATAGCTTGCGCATCCACTCGCTCGGTCGCCGCGCAGGTTGCTTGATTCCGGGGAAGAACCCCGGCACATCGAATACCAGGTCGGTCCGCCGCGCCAGAAACGGCAGCGTGCCGCCCAGGTGCGCCACGACCAGGATGATATCGGGGAAGCGCTCGTAGAGCCCGCCGTAAATCAGCTTGTAGACGGAGAGCGTGGTGTCGAAGGGAAACGAGAGCAACGGCCCCGGTTGATCATCACGATAGCAGGGCGAATTGGAGGGATGCATGAACACCGGCACGCCCCGCCGGTTGGCCTCCTCCCAGAATGGGTAGTATTCGGCGGAGTCGAGATAGCGCCCGCCGATATTCGATGTGACCAGCACGCCCACGAAACCGAGTTCATCGAGCGCCCGCCTCATCTCCCGGAGGGCGAGCGTCATATTGTTGAAGGGCAGATGGGCGAACCCCCTGAAACGCCGCGGGTCGCGGCGGCAGGCGGCCGCGATGGCGTCGTTCACCAGCCGGCACAACTCGGGAGCATGCTCGTCGACGCGGCTGTAAACCGGGGGACAGGACAATATCTCAAGATCGATGCCGGCGCGGTCGATATCGGCAAGCCGCCCGGCGTGGTCCCACGCCGGCAGAGTCGTACCTGCCCACGTGGCGAGCAATCGCTTCTCTTCATCGTGTCCCAGTTCAATCAAGTCGGGGTAGAAGTGTTTCGCCGCGCGAAAAAATCCGCCGGGGAAGGCATGACAATGGAAATCAATTTTCATCTGGGCAATCAATTTTCATCTGAAGAATATGTGCGCGGCTGAGCACGCTCCCTCGCGTACTGAAGCGACCAAGTTGCGGCCGCCTTCTCGCCGTACTTGGTCGATGTACATAGCACGATAGGCAGCCCCGTCCCATGACAAATTCAGCCATCAATTTTATGCCGCCGGTAGAGGGTGGACTTGGATTTGCTCCGGAAGGTTTGGATCCTCGGTTATCGCGAGTCTGGCGAGGATTAGATTTCGCGGCGGCGACGGCCTCACGAAATCAGTGATACCAACGGCAGTGGCCGCAACTTTTCGGACCTCGTGCGTCAGGCGGTGCAGAGCTATCAAAAGAGCGCGACTCCACAGAACTTTCGGCGGGGGGCGAACCCTGATCTTACGCGGAAAATCGTTACGCTGCTTGCGCCGGCCGTCTTCTGTGGTCGGCCGGGGCGCCCAATCCCGCGGAGGACCAAAGTTGCGTAGCCTTCGTTAAGTGGGACCCCACAAGAGCGGGCGTATGGGGGCGAATTGTCTGATCTTTGACGACTGCCTAATCTCCGGCAACTGGGCGGCCACGGAACGAAGCGATCGCAAATACTCCGAAGCGTCCGACGCGCAAGCGTTTAGCCCTCGGAACACCTGACCAGCGAGCTCAAGCTCGATCCCGCTGAGCAGGCCGCCGTCAAACAGTTGATGGTGGAGCGGAGGACCGATCTACTGGCGCTCATCGACAAGAGCCCGCCCCCGACGCTCGGCGTCGACGGTCCCATGCCTTGAGCCCAGCGCTTCCCGAAGCGCGAATCAAGAGGGGACAGAATCGAGCCCCTTATCGTAAACGGAGGTGAGTTATGGCTATTACCCTCAATCACACAATCGTACCCACGCACGACAAGGAAGCGTCGGCAAAGTTTTTCGCCCACATGTTCGGGCTCAAGTACGAAGGCGCCAAGGGTCATTTTGCGCCGGTCAGAGTCAACGAAACGCTCACGTTCGATTTCGACAATTGGGACCACTTCGAGATGCATCACTACGCCTTTCACGTGAGCGACGCGGAATTCGACGCGATCTTTGAGCGTATCAAAGAGGCCGGTATTCCATTCGGAAGCGGTCCGTTCTCGCAGGAGGATATGCAGATCAATCATCGGCGTGGCGGTCGCGGAGTCTATTTCAAAGAGCCCAACGGCCATGTGCTGGAACTCCTGACCCGCGAGTGACAAAGCGACCGCCCCGTCATGCGACGCGCCACCTGGCCAAAGTCGCAATTGCGTTGCCCGGCGTGAGGTCGGGCTTAACAGCCAACTCCAGGACGCAGACGTCATCCAAATTGACCTGATATTCCTCGACCTCGGTCGTCGAGCCATGCGGACTAAAAGTCCATTGCTGGCGAACGATCTCTGTGAACGGCCCGCCTGCCTCAGGCGACCATCGAAGAGTGAATTCCTGGGTTCGCTCAACTTCACTTTCCGAAAACTCAAGCTTAATCCGGCGAAGCGGTGTCGGCTTGTCGAAGATGATGCGGATGATTTGCTTCCCCTTGTCGGCAGCTCGCCAGCCGGGCCCTTTTTCCAAAGCTAAAGCAGAATCGATCGGGAAACTCGGATCCTCAGATGTGACTTCGACTCTGGCCACCTGCTCGAGGTTGAGCCATTCCTTGTCGGAGCGCTGCTCCGGCCGGGTAGTGGACGGATCGATTACGCTTTTCCGCATGGTCCCATTCTCCTTGAGTCAGGCCTTTTTTACTGCCGTATTTCCGAGGATTGCCCCAAGAAATAGTCGCGAAAAGGGCCAAGACTCATTTCTCCTGCGCGATTACTGATAGAACTTCCAGGAAATTCTGCGTCGGGGTATTCACTCTCTGCAGGCGCCAGCCAAGCTGCACACCGCCACGCTCCTGCGGCCCTCGCGAAGATCATTGCGGTCGTACCCGTTGGTCAGATAACCGAAGGAAATTCCGGTCGCCGGATCAGCCCATCCGATTTGCCCGCCGAAGCCCGGATGGCCAAACGCCTCCGCCGAGTTCGTGCGTCCGAAACCGCGCAGGTTCGCCTTGCCGTCGGCGCCCGCGATCACGATTCCGAGTGCCCGATTCGCCGTTATGCCGCGCGCCGGATCGATCAAATTTCCACTGCGGATACGCCGCGCCTCGCGCAGCATCTCCGATTGCCAGATATGTGTACCGTCATACGCTTTGCCGTCGTTGAGCAACGCCTGATAGAAGAGCGCGATGTCGCCCGCGGTGGTCATCAAGCCCCCGGCTGGAAAATCCATCTCGCGGAGCTTCGGGTCGTTCATTTCCAACACCGCGTCTTCGCTGATGGACTCGAGGTTGGCGCGCGGGGGCGTCACGCCTAGCTTCCGATACTCCTCCTCCTTGGCCGGCTCGCCGACCCATTTTACGTCGGCCATCCGCTGTTGGATCGGACGCGGAAGTCCGATTCGCAGATCGGGCAATCCGAGAGGCTCTGCGATTCGTTCGCGCACGAACTCGCCGAGGCGCTTCCCCGTGATGCGCTCGATCGCATCCGCAATCGGCCAGTAATTGGCGTGTATATGGTAGATGAACTTCTCGCCCGGCGGATTCACGGGACGCCACTGCGCGAAGCGCTCCAGCCGCCGCTTGCGATCGCCCCAATCCTTGAAGGAGCCCGGCGCAGCCGGAATGCCGGCGGTGTGAATCAGCAGATGCTCGATCGTCGTGGACTCCTTGCCGTTGGTCCCGTACTCCGGCACGTACTTGACGATCTTGTCTGCGGGACTGATTTTTCCTTCCTGGATGAGAAGCCACAGGGCCGACGAGGTTATCGCCTTGGTCGCGGACATCGCGACGAAAACGGTTTCGTCGGTGGCCGGTTTTTCCACGCCGCCTTGCACCGCGCGGCCGAAAGTTCTCATCGCCGCGATTTTGCCCTTGCGAGCGATCGCCACCTGACATGCAGGAAGAACGCCTTCCTTCACGTCGCGCTCGGCACGGTCCATGAGCGCCTGCACCTTGTCCGGATTAAGATCGACTTCGGCTGCGCCGTCAGCAAAGAATTTCTCGGCTGGCATCGGGGTCTCTCCTTTGGGGCAATTGGCCTGTCAGTTGCCGCGATAATCCATCACTAAATCTCAATCGCGCAAAACCCTGGCTATTCTGCGCCCATCTTCCGTCCCAGTCCTGCACCGGTGTCAGGATATCGGGAATCACAGATTGCCCGTGAGCGAGAGGCGCGTGGCCGCGCTGCTGAATTCATGGCCAGTTGGGTAAATCAGAGTTTATTAAAACTCTGATAGATAGAGATTGACAGCTTAAAGTTGATATGGCACGCTGTACAGTCATGGTTAGCAACTCAGAAGCGCATGACCGCTAAAAAGCCATGGAGCAATGCCGATGTGGGTTTGCATTCTCTGCCATTATCTCAACTCTGGCGCCCGCTGTCGTATCTGCGGCGCTCACCGGTAGCACCTATGAGAACAACCGCCGATATCGAGGAAATCGTCCTCGCACGGCTGATGGTTCCGGATGCACCGACGCCGAGTCAGTACTTCGAAGGTGTTCACCGCGACAACCCCGCAACGCTGGCCATCAAACGCCTGATGTCGGCTGTGCTGCAAGACGCACTGCGCTGCTTGCAGACGTGCACTGACGCCAGCACGCCCATCCGTCGCCGGATGTTCTTTGAGGCTCAAGCTTGGATCTCGGACCGCAGGGCTCGCGGGCCGTTCGCGTTTGAGGCCGTCTGTGAGGCGCTCGGAATCGAGCCCAATCGCCTGCGCGAGGGCATACGCGAATGGTATCGACAACCATCCAGCGGGATGAATTCCCGGCGCCTGACGCGGCGTTCGGTGGGCAGAAGTGTGGGGCCGATAGGCCTTCCGGTCGCCCGCGCACGGCGGCGCATGAACGAGAGAAGCCGCGGCGCGCAGTAATTCTATTTGATGTCGCCAGGAAGGAGGTTTCGAAAAATGCCGGTGGTTAGACTTCGGAGAAAAAGCTACCAACTCGAAGATCGCGTAATGGAAGGTTACGCAATGACCTATCACGCATACCTGGCGCGCCGCGACCTGCCTGGGCCAGAGCCGACCTTCGCGGACTATGTCGAAATCCGCAAGCTGCAAGAGAGGATTGAAGGACAGTCGTCCGAGAACCCTCCAGCTCGTTACGACTCGCAGGTTGAGCCAGGCGCATAGCGCGCTTGCTCCACGCCCTTATGAACGGTCAACGGGCTATGTGCATCTGCCTTTTTTTGAGAGCGATTCTTTATTGTCCGCTCGGAGATGCGTTATGCGGCTTCAGATGTTTTTCGTCGTATCGGTCTCTAGCCTGCTGATCGGATGTGCGAGCAATGGCTACGAGTCACGGCCATTCTTCCAGCACGAATATGCGGCTGAGTCGCACGGCCAAAAAAACATTCTCGACCGTATTGTCGAAACCGACCCAGGTGGCTTCAAGGTCGAGACGTCGCCGCAGTACCTGAAAGATCCGCCCGAGCGGATCGCCGTGCTGCCCTTCGCTGATATCGGCAGCGCGAACTTCGTAGTCGACAAAATTGCGCTCACCCATCGCAGCAAAATAGAGCGAGCGAACTGGGCATGGACCGACTCGCAACGGCTTCGCCGTTCGCTGGACGGCTACCTGGCCCAGCGCGAGTTCATCGTATCACCATTGGACGGCGTTGACGCCGTGCTTCGCGCGCGCGGCATCGACACTCCGGCGAAGCTCTACCAGACTCCGCCTGAGGAACTCGGCCGCTTACTCGGCGTCGACGCCATCGTATACGGAACTGTGACGCACTACGAGGCCTACTACCTCTTACTGGTCGCGGGATGGCAAGTTAGTATCGAGGTCAGTATGGTTTCTACCCACGGCGGCGAGAATCTTGTCGTTGCGGCCGGGAGCCGCTACGCAGTTCAGATCATGCCTGCTCTATCGGTGCAGGACATCGTGATCAACTCCGCCGAAAACGTTCTTCAGCTTCGGGACATCATTTTGTCGCGGGCCGAAGAAGAGACGTGTCGCGAAATTGTGCATCGCGTCCCTGTTTCGCAAGAACTCAAGGCCCGCATTGAACAACGGGCCCTCGACGGCGCCGAAGAAGCTGATCCGGTGTCTGCGACACGCCCTGCGCCGCTGTCCGAGTCGCCCTAACCCGCAGCTACAATCCGACAGACGGGCTACCGTTGCGTCGCTTGCTGAAACCGCGCGTCTGATCTTTAGTGCAGTTTCGACAGTGTCTGTGAACATCGTGGGAAAATGAAAATATCGCGGCGGGAATTTGTGCGGCGGGTCGGCATCTTGGGCGGCGTCGGCGCCGCTCACGTCGCGATGGAGGCTCTTGGCCTGGCGCCCGTACCAGTCTCTTACGCGGGTCCGCCGTCGCTGCCGCCCGAGTCCGGGAAGGGAGTCAAAATCGTGATTCTCGGTGCGGGAATCGCCGGGCTCACGGCGGGCTATGAACTTCGCAAGGCCGGCTACGACGTTACGATTCTGGAGGCTCGCGATCGAGTCGGCGGGCGGAACTGGACGATCCGGCGCGGTACGCGCGTCAAGCTGAATCATGTCACTGAGCAGCTGTGCACATTCGATGACGACCTCTACTTCAATGCAGGCCCGGCGCGCATTCCCAGCCACCATCAAGCGGTCCTGGGCTATTGCCGCGAATTCGGAGTCGAGCTGCAGGTCGAGGTCAACAGTAACCGCAGTGCGCTATTACTTAATGAGGGCGTGAACAAGGGACGGCCGCTCCAACAGCGGCAGGTAATCAACGACACGCGTGGTCACGTCTCTGAATTGCTGGCGAAAGCGATCAAGCGGGGTGCGCTCGATCAGGAGATGACGGCCGCAGACAAGGAGCGAGTCGTCGAGTTCTTGCGCGTCTACGGTGACCTTTCTCCGGATCTTTTCTACAAGGGTTCGACCCGTTCAGGCTTTCGTACTCTTCCGGGCGCCAGTTCCGACGTGGGAGTGCCGCGCGACCCGATCGACTTGCGGTTGTTGCTGGACGAGAACCTGTGGACCGGCGTTATGTTCGAGGACATGTTCGTGATGCAGGCGACGATGCTGCAGCCTGTTGGCGGCATGGACCGCATTCCCGCAGCATTCCAGAAGCGGCTCCATTCCCGAATCCGGCTCGGGGCGCAGGTTAGCGAGATCCGCAAGCTGTCGGACGGAGTACGGATTGTCTACCATGACCCCAGCGCTGGCGGACTGATTTCGATAACCGCCGCGTACGCGATCGTAACCATTCCGCTGCCAGTGCTGGCCAGGATCGAAAACGACTTCTCTCCCCCCTTCAGACAAGCGATCGCAAGTACTGCTTATGACAATGCGGTCAAGATCGCGTGGCAGTCTCCTCGCTTTTGGGAGACCGAGGATCATATCTACGGCGGGATCTCGTTCGTTAAGGGCGAAACCAGGCTGGTCTGGTATCCGAGCGATGGCTTCCAAAACCCCAACGGGATCCTGCTCGGATGTTACAATACCGGCGATGACGCGAAGCGGTTCGGCGCGCTGCCTCTCGCCGATCAATTCGGTCAATCGCTGATTGCTGTGAACGACCTCCATCCCGGGCACGGCTCCGACCTTCGCCATCCGGTGGCTGTCGCCTGGCAGAACGTGCCTTTGAGCATGGGTCCTTGGGTTCATTGGCCGGAAGGTCCAAGCGCGGAATATAATCTCCTAAACCAGCCTGACGATCGCATTTATCTGGCAGGAGAACATCTAAGCCATGTCAACGGCTGGCAGGAGGGGGCAGTGCTTTCAGCCCATCGCGTCGTATCCGAGATCTGCCAGCGCGTCCGCACAGCGCGAGCGTGATTCGATGGAAACGGGAGAACCCAACCGAAAATAGCGCGCGGTTAACGGCCTCGCTCAGATATTCGACGGCACCGGAGAAAGGCTGTCGCTACCGAAAACCTCGTTGAGGGTCCAGGTTTTGACTAGACGCACTCATATCTAGGCAACATGACTGCCTGCTTGCACGGAATGCTCCGTCTTCCAATGGTTCGGCCGTTGCAAGTTGTGCTTGCGCAACAGGCGATAGAAGGTCTTGCGATCGATGTCGGCAACTTCCGAGGCCCGCGAGATATTGCCTCCGCATCGCTCGAGCAGGTTGCGCATGTAGGCCGCCTCGAACCAATTGACATTGCGCTTCCTGGCTTCGATGAAGGCGAGATCCCATACCCTGTCATTGCCGTCGGTCGCGGGTTGCGAACCGTCGTATGCCTTCTCCAGGATCTCTTCAGGCAGGTCGCGGACGTTTACGATCGGGCCGTCGGCCATGATGCACATCTGGCGCACCACATTTTCGAGTTCCCGCACATTACCGGGCCATGGATATTTCTGAAAGGCCGCGAGCACTTCCTTGTCCAAGGTCTTGAGCATCCCGGTATCGCTCTCGCAGTGTTTCGCAACGACGTGAGCTGCAATCGGGCCGATGTCCTCCGTTCGCTCCCTGAGCGCCGGCAGGCGAATCGGAATCACGTTGAGGCGAAAGAACAAATCCTCGCGAAAGCTGCCTTCTGCGACACGCTGGCGCAGATCGCGATTCGTCGCCGCGATAACCCGGGCGTCAAAGACGATGGACTGAGCACCACCGAGGCGGCGATGCTCCTTTTCCTGCAGGGCGCGCAGCAGCTTCGCCTGCAGGCTGATTGGTATTTCACCGATTTCATCCAGAAACAGGGTCCCGTGATGCGCGAGCTCCATCAGGCCGGGCTTGGCTTTGAAAGCGCCTGTGAAGGCCCCCTTGTCATATCCAAAGAGTTCCGCTTCGAGCAAATTTTCGGGCAGCGAAGCGCAGTCGACCGCAACGAACGGATTTGCCGCGCGCGAACTGCCGCCATGAATCGCCCGAGCGGCGAGTTCTTTTCCCGTGCCCGACTCTCCGTACAGCAAAATACTGGCGTCGGAGCGGGCGGCTCGATACGCACGCGCAATCGCGTCTTTGAGAGCATGGCTTTCACCGACCATCCCCGGCAGCGATTGTTTAGCGGGCGGGGTCTCAGCGGCGAAGCCGAGCGCGCGCAATAGCAACTGAGAATCGAAGGTGGTCTTCGCGCCGGATACCGGCAAGGCCGTGCTGCTCAGCGCAGTCGCCGCGGCGCTCAGGGTTTCATAGGCTGTTACCGCGACGACCCCCCGGTTACCGCCCCTGTAGTTGTCGGGCTGAGTATTTGCCGACGCGTCGTCCCGCTCCAGCAATAGCAACTGGTAGCGTTGCGATCCGAGCAGCGTGCGCGCTTCGGCGAGGGTCGTGGCGATCTCGCATTGGTAGCCTGACGCATCCAGTATTTGGCCGTTCGTTTGAGCAGATTTCGCTTCACGATGGAAGATAAGCGTCCGGGATAGCATGATGACCTCCAGCGTTGCCTTGAGACGTGTCGGCACAGCTTCTTGTCTCGGTCGGGCACCTCCCCCACGCCCAACGGGTGTTCGATAAACTCGTTTCCCCAATGTCACCAGAGCAATTTTTCGCTTCGCACCGTTTCGATGCGCCAGGCATCCGCACAACCCCTGAACTAATTTTCGGTCTCGACGTCGATCGCTGACTGCACTGCTTCGAGCAACGCATCTTCGCTGAATGGCTTCGCGAGGAAGCTCACCGCCCCTCCGCGCAGCGCCCGCGCGCGCGCTTTTTCGTCGGCATATGCGGTAACGAAGATGATCGGAATCGGATGAGATGCCGCAGCCAACCGCAGCTGCAGTTCCAGGCCGTCCATCCCCGGCATCTGCACGTCGAGGATCAAACATGAGAACTCGCGCAACTTGGGCGAGCCCAGGAAGCGTTCTCCGTCGCCAAACAATTCGGTCCTGAACCCCATCGATCGGAACAAGCTTCCGATCGCGGTGCGCACCGATTCATCGTCGTCAACCACTGCGACCAGCGCCGGCGTCGTCGGCCGAATGTTTTTCTTGTTCATGGAAGAATAAATATCGCGGCGAGCGTGCAGGCCGCTATTATACGTTGGTATCAGAGGTTTAATCCTCGGGTAATGGCACGCCAACCTTTTCCGCCATCCTGACTAATTCCGCCAGCGAACCCGCATCCATCTTTTGCATGACCTGGCCGCGCTGCGTCTTGACCGTTATTTCACTGGTCCCCAACTCTGCCGCGATCTGCTTGTTGAGCATTCCCGCTGCCACCAGCCGCATTACTTCCCGTTCGCGGCGCGTCAGAGCGTTGTAGCGCTCGCGCAAACCGTCAGTAAAATCCCGCTCGCGGCGCGCCGAGCGATCGCTCTCCAGGGCCTGCTGGACAGCCTCGAGCAAATCCTGATCGCGGAACGGCTTGGTCAGAAACTCCACCGCGCCGGCCTTCATCGCCTTGACCGTCATCGGAATATCGCCATGACCGGTCATGAAAACGATCGGAATGCGGATGTCGGCGTCGGCCAGCTTGCGCTGGAGCTGGAGTCCGCTAAAGCCCGGCAATCGGATGTCGAGCACGAGGCATCCCGGCGCGTCGGGACGTTTGCTGCGTAGGAAATCCTGCGCGGAAGCGAAGCCCTCGACGTACAGACCCACGGAGCGGATCAGGCTTTGAATCGCGTCGCGAACTGCCGCGTCGTCGTCCACCACAAACACGACTGAATCGGGCTTGCTCACAACGATGTCTCGCCGGTCGTCGGAATCGTAAACTGGAAGGTCGCGCCACGGTCCGTATTCGCCGCTGCCGACAAACTGCCACCGTGTGCCGTGACGATCGAACGGCTGATCGAAAGTCCCATGCCCATGCCCCCGGCCTTGGTGGTGAAGAACGTCTCAAAGAGCCTATCGCTGTTCTGCGGGCTGATGCCAGTGCCGCTATCCCGCACCATGACCAGCACACCCGACGGATCCTGCGAGGGCTCTGACGTGATCGTCAGCTCGCGCGAACCGCCATTGTTCGCACTCACTGCTTCGATGCCGTTCATAATCAGGTTCAGCAGCACCTGCTGCACTTGCACGCGATCCGCTGCCAGCGCCGGCAAGTTGGCGGCCAAATTGGTTTGCAGCGCCACCTGGTTGCGCGCCAGTTCCCTGCTCACCAACGTCAAGGTCTCGCGAATGAGATCGTTGATTTCCACCGGTACTTTCTGCGGCGGAGATTTCTTTACGAAAGCCCGGATCTCCTTGATCAGGCCGCTCGCCCGATTCCCTTCGCTGATCATTCGAGCCACTGCCGCGCGCCCCTCTTCCAAATTCGGCGTCGCGCCGGCGAGCCAGCGCTGGCACGCGTTCCCGTTAGTCACGATCGCGGCGAGCGGCTGATTGATTTCGTGGGCAATACTCGCCATCAGCTCACCCATCGAGGTCACGCGCGTGACGTGTGCAAGCTCGCTCTGCGCGATCTGCAATGCCTCCTCCGCATGCTGGCGTTCGACGATTTCTTTGCGCAGTTCTTCATTGGCATTTGCAAGTTGGACGGTGCGTTCCTGCACCCTCACATCCAATTCATCGTGCGCCCGCTGTAGCGCCGCCTCGATGCGAAGCCGCTCGGTAATTTCATTTTCGAGCTTGAGATTGGCCGTCCGAAGTTGCGTCGGACTCGGGAGCGCCAGCGCCTGCGGGATCGAATTCACCAGCATCACCGCTGTCGCTACCGACACAACCGCGGTAAACGCCTTGATGACTCCGGAGAGCCGGTACACCCCGTGCCAGAGCGTCCACACTTCCATTATATGAGTCGTTCCGCAGGCTAAAATGAATATGCCAAACATCACGAAGATCCAGTTGAATGGCAGATCCGTACGCTTGCGAACGAAATAGATCAGGACCAGCGGAATCAGGTAGTAGGACAGCGCTATCACCGAGTCGGAGATGGCGTGCAGCCACACAATTCCCGGTTGCCAGAGATAGCAGTACCCGTGCGGCATGAAGTCCGGGGAAAATAATTTGCTGAAAAATTCACTCACGATAGGTCTCTCCCAGGTGTGAGCGCCGCTTTGAGTTGTTATCCCGCGGCGAAGGGCCTTGAGGTGCGCGACTTTCCAGGCCAGTCTCCGCAGCGCGAGCTCATATTTCGGTTGCGACAAACGCCGGGAAAGTGACCTATGCCGCCTCTTGCAGCGATCCTCGCTGATTCAAGAAACAATTGGGCGTTCTCAAGCACTTTCCGGCCTTTTGTGATCGCGATTTAGGGTTTAAGCTTTAGATGCTAGCGAAGACTCTTCAGCGGCGAAGACCTTCCAGCGGCTTACGTGTGATCGAACCGCTCATGCCGCGAAGTCATAAAGTTCCCAAACAGTCAAGGGAGGCGAATAATGGGTTCTCCTCTCTATCCACAATAGACTTACGGGAGGCGAAAGCCAGAGGTGAAATGTCGGCTACACGACAAAAATTCTACTTTCGTCCTTGTTAACTTCTCGGTAACTGCTTGTCGATATATTATCGTCCTTTCGGCAAGTTCATGCGCGACAAAGCGATAGCTTCAGAAGGGCTAAACGTTGATGTCTTTCGAAAGCTGAAGATTTTCGAAGGGCTTCCAGCCAGCGAACTTCAAATCCTGGCGACCAGGATGAAGCAGCTCCGAGTCAAACGCTCGCGGACCATCATCGTGGAAGGTTTGCCCTCGAACGACCTCTATGTGCTGCTCTCGGGCGTAGTGAAAGTCAGCGCCACGAATGGCGCGAACGGCGCCGTGCTCATGGGAATAATCGTCGCCGGCGAAATCTTCGGCCTGCACTCTTTTTTGCGCGATCCGGTTTATAAGTTCGAATGTAACGCGTTTACCGATTGCGTAATCGGTCAGATTCGGGCGCGGGAGTTCTGTGAGACCGTGGTACGAGTTCCGTTCGACCGTTTCAAGTACATAATCGAGACGGCGCTTGGGCGATGGTGGTGGGGTTTGCCGGTGTGGTACTCGCGTACGACGCGCCTGTCGGTGCGGGCCAGGACGATGGCGATGCTATTGGAGTTGAGCCGCCAATTCGGGGTGGCCGACTCGAGGGGCATGATAATCAATCTGCGCCTGCGCGGCGACGACCTTGCCGAGCTGATCGGCGCTTCGCGCCAGAGCGTCAGCCTGGAGATCGAGGATCTGGTCCGTCGTGGAAAGGTCATCCGCGATGGGCGGCGCTTGCTTGTGACGCGGAGCACGCAGAGCGAGCAGCATCGCGTGCCGGGCCGCGCGGCGGTGAAATCCTCGGGCCGCGCGGCCCGCAATCACAGCCACTAGGCTGGCTGTTCAGTAGAGCATCGCTTCCTGCTCGAGCCTTTCGATCTCACGGCGCTGCTCCTCGATCGCGCGTTGCTGTTCCCTGAGCCTCGCCTCGATTTGCTTCTCGCGATCCTCGTGGTTCATCAGTTCGTTGCCTACGAGCGCGCCGGTTACGGCGCCCAGCCCGCCGCCGATTGCGGCGCCGGCGCCCGGAGAACCCACCGCAGCCCCGATTATCGAGCCGGTCGCCGCGCCCAATCCGCCGCCCAGGAGGGTTCCCTTCTCACGCGTCGTCAGCGGCTCTCCTGCGCATCCGGCCGCAGCCAGAACTATCACCGCCGCCAGAACAATCGCCGCCGCTCTTATAGCAATCGATTTCATATTTGATCCTCCGCTACTGCGTGCTCGCATTTTTTTGCGGCAGCCCGGCGATGCTCTTGCCGGTTTCGTCGGCCAGCGCCAGCCCCGGTGCGCCATTGGGTTTGACATGGATTTCAACCCGGTCCTTGCCATTTTGATCGAACATTGCCAGCGCCGGCAGACCGGAGGACGAGTCCCCGAGACCGGCGCGAGCCCGGCCGGTAGTAGGATCATACAGCGTCAGGCTCGCGCTGTTGTCTTCGTTGGTGCCGAGGCTCGCGACCTGCTGGCCGTTGGTGCCGTAGATAGCGATTCCATTTTTGCCGTCGACCGCCTCTCCGACCAGCACTCGCCGCAATCCGCCCCGATCGTAAAAGCCGATTGCGGCGGCGCCGTCCTTGGCCACGCCGAACTGAGCACGCTCGCGTCCATCATTATCGTACATCGCCATCTTCGCTGCGCCGTCCGGCGCAACGCCTATGACGATCCGTTTCCTGCCATCCAGATCAGTCAGCACCAGACGCTGGGCAGTCAGCGTTCGCGCTGCCGGTTTCGCCGCCATCGCGACTCCCGTTGCCAGTTGAATCATCAGTGCGCCCCCGGCTGCACCGCCGGCGAGCGTCACTGTCGTGTATAGCCAGAACGTTCTCCCGGTCATCATGTTTGAATCCTCCGATTTGATTCTGGTAGCCAGCGCCGGGCTACGCGATGCGTTCATGTGTGGCATCTGCGTCACCAATGTAGATTAACATCCCCATACTGCCGCTCGCCGGATCGCCGCCTGATCTGGACACCAGAAGTTCCTTGAACCAGCCGTTCCAAAGATGAGCACTGAGCATGCCATTGCCGGTTCTCGCAACGAAAGAACGATCGATCCTTTGGTGATACGCGCTGGCGCAATAGTTGCGTCACACTGACTACGAAGGGACATCGGCTACAAATAAACCAACAAGGATTCAGTCATGGCAAATGTAGCGACGGCTATGCTCACTCTTCCGGTGTCGTCTAGGGATCACATGCAAGGTTCGCCCTTGGCGCCAGTGATTCTCGTCGAATATGGAGACTATGAATGCCCCTTCTGTGGTCAGGCGTATCTTGTGGTCAAGGAGGTGCAGAGACTTCTCGGCAAACAGCTCTGCTTCGTCTTTCGGAATTTTCCTTTGAGCGCTGCGCATCCCCACGCCGAGCATGCGGCGGAAGCGGCCGAGGCGGCCGCCGCTTCTGAGCGGCGTCAAGAGCGGCGTGAACGGGACACCTATTTTCTTCATCAACGGCATCAGGCACGACGGCGCCTGGGACGTAGGCTCGCTAATCGCTGACATGCGACAATTGGTCGAATAGACAAGCGAGTAGGGAATTGGGAATTGGTCGAGCGGCGAATTGGTTAAATTAGGAGAACGTCCGTCGCCTTGCGCGCGTTTGTTATCAAATCTGAACAGACGCGCCGAAACCTCATTCCATGCCCGCCCGCGCTAGCGGACTCGAAGCACGATCTTGCCCAACACACCCCCGGCAGCAAGGCGCTCGTGCGCCTTCGCGGCGTCGGTGAGCGCGTATACTCCTGCGATCGGAACTTTCAGCCTCGCCGCCTCGACGGCGCGGCCCAGGCGCTCGAACTCTTTAACGCCGGCGACTGCGTCATAGGGCACAGTTTCAATAGAGCGTCGCTTCTTTGGCTCTGGGTCGATTCCATTCGGGTAGGCGAGCCGGCCGCCGGGTCGCACCGTATCGAGGCATCGTTCGAGAGAATCGCCGCCCACCAGCCCGAGCACTGCATCGATGCCATCCGGCGCGAAGGTTTTGGCAGTAGCTACTATGTCTCCGTGCCGGCCGTCCGCGGCCATGTCCGCACCCAGTTCAGTAACGAATTCCATTCCGGCTGCGGATGGTGCAGTCGCTAGAACCCGCGCCCCGCGCAGCTTCGCGAACTGTATAGCGAGACTTCCGACGCCGCCGCTCGCACCGTGAATGATGACGTTCTCGCCATCCTTAAGATGAAGCGCGTCATCAACGCCCTGCAACGCGCTAAGGCCAGTAGTAGGGATCGCGCCGGCGTGCTCCAAGTCGAGCGGCCTCGGTATGTGCGAAACCATATCGGAAGAAACGGCAACGTATTCGGCGTAAAATCCGCCTTTGGGATTATCGTATGCGTACGAGTATACTTTGTCGCCGACCTTGAACCGGCGAACGCGTGAGCCCAACTCGGCGATAACACCAGATCCGTCAGTACCAAGGACGAGCGGAAAGCGCTTTTTGGCACTCGGATCTAAGGTGCCATCTCGAATCTCAGCGTCCCAGACCCCGACGCCTGCGGTATCCACGCCGATCAGGACCTCATGCTCGCTAAGCGCCGGCACTTGGAGAGTGTGCAGGGTAAGTACCTCGGGTCCACCAAATCGATCGATCGCGACCGCACGCATGGTCTTCGGGAGCTTGGAAGAGGCCCCGACCGACGAACTATGCGAAGGGTGCCTGATCGTTGCTTCCGCGCTCTTTGCTTTCATGTTGCTCTCTCTCAAGGTTCGCCTATTTCGAATTAAGAGCTTCAAGCGCGCTTAGAATCCCGTCGGCACCTGGGTTGACGCCGATCGGAGAGACGTAGCTCCAGGTGATCGTTCCTTCGGGATCGATTACGAACAATGCGCGCTCGCAGACGCCGTCTTGTTGCCGGTACGCGCCGTAGGTTCGCGCCACGGCACCTTTTGGTTCAAAGTCCGCCAGCAGGGGAAACCGGAGCTTGCGATCCTTGGCGAACGCGGTGTGGCACCACGCGCCATCGACAGATATGCCCATCAGCTCCGCGTTGTAGCGCCGGAACTCCGGCAGGACCTCGTTGTATAGCGCCATCTGATCGCCGCACACCGGACTCCAGTCGGCGGGATAGAACGCCAGGATGACCGGCTGACCGCGAAAGTCGCTCAGCGTGACGAGCTGATCAGGGGTGCTATGGAGTTTGAAGTCCGGTGCCGGGGTGTTTGATCCTAGCGCCGACGAGCGCCCTACACCTTCCTGAGCGTTTTCTTTCATGGCTGATACCTTTTTCTGACCGTCACGAGCCTTTGTTTTTCCCGAATGCGATCTCGACCTCGCGCCGGATTCGGATTGCCTTGTGTGCGAATCAGCTTTCGCGAAGTGATCGCGATCGCTCAGTGCGTTTTTCGTGCCAGCGCGGATAGCGCGGGGGAATGGCCGACCTCCTGCATCGTAGGTGAGTTAAGGGCAGGCATGAGCACCGGATAATTTTCAACCCCACGTATCCTGAGGGCTCCAGACATCACTAAGCGGAGGGTGGTGTGGCCGATGCTCCATTCAGTGTGGCTTAGGCTCCACAAGTCTGGTATCCCGCCCCTGAGACACCCTAGGATCCGACCATGGCAGCTCCGAATGTCTGACGTTTTCTCGGGAAACTACCTGCTGGGGGATCGCCTGCGCACGAGGGATGGCACGGAAGGTGCTCCGGCTTGCGGATTCGCAACTGGCTCGCACTGCGACTCGCCCGGCAGCCCATTGCTTGCCGGCAAACGAGCAAAAAGGAGGATCGAACAATGCCGCATCCAATTGAGCCTTGTCCTTGTGGATCGCTGAAGCTTTACAAGGATTGTTGTGGCAGGAGGGGATAGCCAAAGTTCAGGAGCGGCCTGCATCCCTGCTCATTATTCGTTTCATCCATTTTCATCTACGAGGCAACTGCCGTATAACTAGACTTACAAACTTAATCGCAATGAGGACGACAGCATGAAACGCGCATACCTACTCCTCGCCCCCATCTTTTTGATTGTTGCGTGTGCCATCACCTCGGCCGTCGCGGCCGGCCCGGAGGTGAAAACGATCGTCACACAGATGAAACGGGGCCTTCAGGGTCCGGACAACGCCGTTCGGATCATGGAGCTGAAGGTCATTAACAACGGCAGCCCGGCGGTCACGTGGAAGCTGGTTCAGGCGAACGGGAATGCGAATGGCGCCCACTGGATATTGACCGTGGTGCTGGCGCCGCCTGACGCGAGAGGAATAGCGTTTCTGGACAAGGAAGAAACGAGCTCAACTTCGACCGTCAAGTACGCTTACCTCCCTGCGACCAGACGTGTGATCGAGTTTACTCCAGTGGAAGGTTACGACGCTTTCTTTGCTACCGACTTCAGCTATCAGGACCTGGGTTTCGTACTTCTCGGCGGCGGAGGCGAGAAATTGGTCGGAACCGAAACCCGTGACGGCAAGAAGGTCTACAAACTGGAAGACCATCCCATCAATCATCCTTACTACTCCAAAGTCATAAGTTACATAGCGACCGATTCATTGATGCCCGTCGAGCGCGATTTTTACGACCGCGCTGGCAAGCTCTTCAAGACCGAGCTTTGCACGATCGAGACGGTTGATGGCGTTCCGACGATCACCAAAATCGTGATGAAGAACGTTCAGTCGGGCAACAGTTCCGAGATTGACGTGATAAAAGTGATACGGAACAAGCAAATACCTGCGGATATCTTCGAGCCGAAGAATCTTCTCCACATCGCGGACCATCCATTCTGGAAAACGGTGACGCAGTCCCAGTAGAGGCCGAGCGTCGCGACAGGTGCGATAAGAAACACGCTCCGGTAAGACTGTCTCCACCGGACCCAAACGGGAACGATCTGTCCGTGAAGACAAAGCGAATAGTATTCTATTTTTCGGTGCTGTTCGCGCTCGCGGGGGAAGTGCAATCGACTGTGACGCAGGAAGCACCCGCTGGTGAAGCGACACCTATCCCGAACCAATGCGCTACAGCGTGCGTAAATCGGCAAACGGCGTGCTTGAAAGCATGTGGAGTGGCGTTAGCATCGGCGGTAATGTCGAATATTGAGTATCAGGCCTGCATGGATCACTGCGTGGCGGACTTTATAAAGTGCAAAGGTGGTTGTTGAGGACGCAAAGCTGCGACAGCCATCAATTATTAGTGGCTGGTCAGAGCTGCGGCCAGCCCTCGGGGAGCACACACTCGCGGGGATCTTTGTCGTCGCGCAAACCCAGAAATACCGGTTGGCGAAGCTTCCCCTCGGCGGTCCATTCCTGGAAGGCGATCTGGGCCACGAGCCGCGGTGCAACGTAGGTGACGTGCTTTTCGCGCGGCGGGTCTACCAGCGAAGGCTTCGACTGCACCAGCGGTTGAAACTTCTTGAAGAGCGCGGCCAGGACCGGTTGCGTAAATCCTGTTCCCACTTTGCCGACGTAGTGCAGTTCCCGGCCACGATATCCACCGAGTAGTAGAGCACCAAAATATTTGCGCGAGCCCGAGGGCGCCGTGTAACCGGCGATCACGAACTCCTCCTCTTGCCGTACCTTGACCTTCAGCCATTTAGTTGAGCGACCTTCGATGTAGGGCGCCGAAGAATCCTTCGCGACCACCCCTTCGTAGCCCCGCCGCTTCGCGATTCGATAAGCCTCAAGTCCATTCTCCGCAAGCCGTCTCGCGACAAACAAAAGTCCGGTCGTTCCGAGCACCGACTCCAGCACCCCGCGCCTGGCGCTCAGCGGATCGTCTCGTAAGTCGCGCCCATCCTTGTACAGGCAGTCGAAAACAGCATAAATCGGCTTGCTGGCTCCGCGCTGAAGCAGTTGAAAGCGCGAGACCCCGTGGCGGTCGAGCGCAATCACCTCGCCGTCGAAAAGCAACGTGCGAGCAGGCAACCTCGCGATCGCGGCCGCGATCTCCGCGAACCGAACGGTATAGTCCTTCGTATTTCTCGACAGAAGGCGCACGTCGGCGCCTTCTTTGTAGGCAAGGATTCGCTCACCGTCGTATTTCTCTTCGTATACCCATCCCGCTCTATGAAACGCCTCGGAGACCAGTGTGGCGAGCATCGGGCGCACGCGGAACGGAATATGCTCTCGCGTCTTTGTGGCCCCCATAGCGCGAGTCTATTGCACGTTCATAAGTCTGGCTATCCCGATCGGACTGCCGAGTCGCTTTTAACCTTTGGCCTCAGGAAACGAAAAACCCGATTTCGATTTGACGATCATCGTGCGTGATTTGCGCCACCGCTTCGGCGAGCAGCAGGTCCTCGACGGCGTCAATCTCGGCTGTCCGCGGGGCAAAGTTACCACGATCGTTGGTCCGAGCGGATGCGGCAAAACCGTATTCCTTAAGCACTTAGCCCTGCTGCTCCGTCCGGATTCCGGCCAGATAATCATCGACGGCGACGACGTAACCCGGCTCAGTTTGCGCGGGCTGGATCGGGTGAGGGAGAAGTTTGGGATGCTGTTCCAAGCCGGCGCGCTATTCGACTCGATGACCGTCTTTGACAACGTCGCTTTCCCGCTGATCGAGAAAACCCGCATGACGCGCGACGAAATCGCTAAAAGTGTGACGGAGATTCTGAAGCGCCTCGGGCTTGAAAGGATGGAGAACAAATATCCTTCGGAACTGAGCGGCGGGATGCAGAAGCGCGTCGCGCTCGCCCGCGCGCTTATCCGGCGGCCGAAAATCCTGATGCTCGACGAGCCAACGACCGGTCTCGACCCGACACGAACGGCTTCAATCCATCACCTGGTGCGGCGCACGCAGCAGAACTTCGCGCTGACGGTCGTGATGGTGAGTCACGACGTGCCGCAGGTGTTCGAGGTCTCGGATCAGATTGCCTACATGAACGGGGGCAAAATCGAGCTCGCGCGCAGCGCGTCGGAAGTTATGTCTGCGAACAATCAAAACTTCAAGCGATTTCTAGCGGGCAAAGCGTTGGACGAAGACGAGGTACTTTCCACCGGCGCCGTAGTCGCCGCCGCAAGATAGGCTCGGCCGGCGCATTCCTGCACTCCCGGCAATACACATTCTCTTCGGCTCGAACCTTCGGCGCGCTCTTTGCGTTATCTCTGCCCATCAGACAGTAGGAGGTTTGCCGTGAAAAGATTAGCTTTACCGTTCGCGCTCGGTTTTGGCGTGTGCCTGGCCGTGTTGGCATCTCCCGCTCGTGGTCAGGATCGGGTAGTCCGCAGCGGAAACGCGGAAATCGTCTTTCAGCCTGCGGACCCCAGCGACATTCCGATCGATCGCTATAAGGCGTTCGACGAGTTTGCCAACGATCATCCGGACATTGTGAAGATGCTCAGCCGAAACCCCAAGCTCGCCAACAACCCTCGATTCCTGAAAAAACACGCTGAGCTCGCGAGTTTCTTCGAACAGCATCCGGATATCAAAAGCGACTTCCTGGCGAATCCGGGGAACTATGTCGCGCCCATCTAGCCGGCGTGAAAACTGCGCGCGGCGGACGGCGCGAATATGCGGCGGTCGCCACAACAATGTAGAGGACGGTCCACACACATAGCACTCAATGGTGCTCAAAGCGGCTGTGGCGGCGAAGGCCGGAGAACAATTCCCCCGACGACGGAGGCAATAAGATGACTAAATCGGATTCGGAACTGCGCCACGACGTCGAGCGCGAACTCGAATGGGATCCCAGTATCGACGCGCGCAATATCGGAGTCATGGTCAAAAATGGAGTGGTGACGCTGACCGGAACTGTGTCCACCTACAGCGACAAGTGGCGGGCGGAACGTATCGCGAAGCGCGTCGCGGGGGTGACCGCGATCGCGAACGATATCGAAGTCAAATTATCGAACGAGCGAACCGACGCAGATATCGCCGAGTCCGCCCGCCTCGCGCTCAAGCTGGACAATCGGATCCCTGCCGACCGGGTGAAAGTGATTGTCGATCACGGCTGGATCACTCTGGAGGGAACGGTCGATTACTACCATCAGAAATCGGCGGCCGAAAGTGACGTTCGTTACCTGGACGGCGTGAGAGGGGTCACCAACGCGATCGCAGTCACGCCGCATGTGTCGCCGGCCGAGATTAAGACGAAAATCGAGGAGGCGCTGAAGCGCAGCGCTCAACTCGACGCCAGCCGGATTACGGTCGGGACCGAGGGGAACAAAGTGATCCTGAGCGGCAACGTACGTTCCTGGGCCGAACGCGAGGAGGCGGAATTGGCGGCGTGGGCCGCGCCGGGCGTTTCGCAGGTCGAAAACAGGATCAAGGTCGGATACTGAACGGCATCAGGGTATGACCGGAGCCGCCCGCCGCTACAACAACGCTGGAATGCTTGCGCGCGAAGCGCTCGTGCACGGATCCAAAGACGGATCGCAAGGTAGCGGCGGGCGAGGCTTTCGCTGTCTCTGCCGCCCCGTTAGCTTTTTTTCGCGGGCTGCCGCGGCCGGATTGTTCCTGCCCCTCGTTGCGCTGGTAATGGCGACGCACGGCGCACTTCCGTTGATGCCGGACAACCTCCATACATACAATTTGAGCGGCTCCTACAGCTTTCATGCGTCTTTCGGGCACCCGGCTGTCCAAGCGTACGGCGACCTCTATCTCGACTGGCTAGGCGACATCTCCGGAGAAGGGGTCACGGTCTCTCATGAGCGGGGCGGCAAAACCGTGCGCAAGTGCAACTTTCTTATCTCCGGCGACTATACTCTCGCCAACGGCTCCGGCGGTTACGAGGCAAAGCTGACCTTGACGCCAGTGGATCCCTGCTGTCCAATCAACAATGGCAAAGAGAAGACGCTAAGGGCGAAAATCGTGCGACGCAACGGCCACGGCGATCTGGATTTGATAGAGACCTCACCATCAGAGGATCATCTGTTCGGCATGGCGACGCTCCAAGCGCCCGGTCCATTCTGGAGCGTCACCAGGCTTCAGCCGCGCCGCCGGCGACGCGTGCCGTCATGAGTTGCGGGTGAACGAATCGTGTTAAGCAAAGACGACATTCATTTCATCAAGAGTACCATCGTACCGCACTCCGCGCCGCTGCTCTCGCTTTATGCGGACGTCAATCCCGCCAATCCGGCAAATGCCGGACGCGCGTGGCTGGTCCGTGTGAAGAATACTCTGAAGAGCCTTCCGCTTCCTCGCGATCTGCCGGAAAAGGTGATCGAGGCGCTGGAGTTCGAGCGTCCCGAAGCGCGCACCTTCGCGCTCTTCGCCGGTAAAGATCTCCTGCAGATGTACATGCTGCGAGTGGACTTGCCGGTCGTGGACTTGGCGCATGGCCGAGTCGACGCGCGATGGGGCGAGCCTTATGTCTTTCCGCTCGTTTACATGATCGACGAATACGAGCGCTACGGAGTAGTATCCGTCGATCGAGAGAAATGGCGGTTCTATGACGTGTTTCTCGGCGATATCGAAGAGCGCGCGGACGCTTTCCTCGAACTGCACTCCGATCATTCGCGCAAACTCGAGAAGCGGCCCGCGGTGCGCCTGCTCCAGGGAGCGGTACTGAGAGGCGGCGCCGCAGGCGATCGTTTCGAGCGGCACGTCGAGGCGCTGGCCCATCGCTTCTACAAGCGCGCGGCCCATGCGCTCGAGAAACTGGTCGAAACGGCGCACACCGATTGGCTGATTCTGATGGGTCCGGATGAGGACACGCACCACTTCGAACAATGTCTTCCGCGCGCGCTGCGGACGCGGACGGCTGGTCTCGTTCCCCCTCCTCCAAACCCTCAGGCCAGTCCTGGAGAGATACTTAAGACGGTACTTCCCTTCATCACTGACAACCGACAGACACGTGAGTTG
>WNFC01015909.1_pt1 | contig 23877 bp, 23 predicted proteins | sample 5400541 | NCBI WGS metagenome assembly WNFC01 (sample SAMN13153342, study PRJNA577476) | soil metagenome | isolation source: 120 cm saprolite under Douglas fir tree site 2 hole 2 replicate 1 | place: USA:California | collected 2015-04-18
TTCCATAAACGCGAAAATTCCGCGGTGAGGCCGGCCCGCGCCGAACCGCGTGCTATAAGCGCCGAAATAAAGTTAGGCACGCTCGAGGTTCCCCAGCGAAGTGGAGCGCAGCGACTTGGGTTCCATAAACGCGAAAATTCCGCGGTGAGGCCGGCCCGCGCCGAACCGCGTGCTATAAGCGCCGAAATAAAGTTAGGCACGCTCAAGGTTCCCGGAGCGGTGTGGAGCGAAGCGACAAAAACTCTAGTGGTGTCCCAACACCGGATGCGGCACGTACACCGCTTCCAGCTTTTCGATTTCCGCCGCGCTCAGCTTGATCGCCAGCGCGGCCACGGCGTCCTCCAGGTGATGTGGTTTGGACGCTCCGATGATCGGCGCTGTTACTCCGGGTTTGTGCAGCAACCATGCCAGGGCAATCTGCGCAGGCGGCACGTTTTTGTCTTTCGCCAGTTCTTGAACACAATCCACCACCCGGTCATCGGCTTCGCGGGTATAAAGTTTGTGCGCGTAGTCGTCCTGCTTTGAGCGTTCAGTTCCGGCTTTGCGATTGCCGGCCAGCAATCCCCGCGCCAGCGGACTCCATGGCAACAGGCCCACGCCTTCTTCCAGGCATAGCGGAACCATCTCCCGCTCTTCTTCGCGATAGACAAGGTTGTAATGGTTCTGCATGGTGGCAAAGCGCGTCCAGTGGTGGCGGTCCGCGGTGTACAAAATGCGGGCAAACTGCCAGGCGAACATAGAGGACGCGCCAATGTATCGCGCCTTGCCGGACTTCACCACGTCATGCAACGCTTCCAATGTTTCCTCAATGCGCGTGTCATAGTCAAAGCGGTGGATCTGGTAGAGGTCAACGTAGTCTGTCCCCAGGCGGCGCAGGCTGTCATCAATGGCGTGCATGATGTGCTTGCGGGAAAGGCCTTTCTGGTTGGGATCGTCGCCCATGGGGAAGAAGACTTTGGTTGCGATGACCAACTTGTCGCGCGACGGGCCAAAGTCTTTCAGGGCGCGGCCGAGAACCTCTTCACTTCGTCCCAGCGAATACATGTCCGCGGTATCAAAAAAATTGAAGCCAAGCTCGAGCGCGCGCTTGATGAACGGACGACCCTGTTCTTCGTCCAGCACCCACTCACGCCATTTCTTTGCGCCATAGGTCATGCAGCCAAGGCAGAGTCGCGAAACTCGAGTGCCGGTAGAGCCAAGATTGGTGTATTCCATCCAACCATGCTTTGGGTTCGAAAAATACCGGCTATCATTTTAGATTGTTTGTGTTTCCCTTTGCGACATGCGCTGGTTTGAAAAGCGCATGACAAATGTTTGTCTCGGGAGAACCCTGTGGCCGCATGGTTACGGTCGGCATCCTCGGGATCTTTTCGACTACGCCGTCGCATTCGCTCCGACTGCGCTCAAGATGACAGAGGGGCGCCGTCGAGCATAGGGAACGGCGACGAACATACCAAACTTGCGCATAACCGTCTCGCCCGTTATGCTGCAACGTCTCCCATATTTCCGAAGGGTCTTTTTTTTGGAGGATTACCGATGCATCGCAGAGTCATTGCCCTGGTGTTCGTGTTGTCCGTTTCGTTTGTCTTGTCCGCTCGGAGTTTTGCGCAACAGCCGCCACAACCGATCAAGGATTTCATCCGCGTGCAGTCGCCGGTGATTGCCCTGGAGCATGTACAGCTCATTGATGGAACCGGCGCCGCGGCGAAAGCCGACCAGACAATCGTGATCTCCGGCGGAAAGATTACGGCCATCGGCAATGCAGGATCGGTGCAGATTCCCGCCGAAGCGCAACATATCGACTACACCGGATACTCAGCCCTGCCTGGACTGGTGGGCATGCACGATCATCTTTTTTATCCCGCAGGCGGCGGGCTTTATCACAATATGCCTTTCAGTTTTCCGCGCTTGTATCTGGCGCTGGGTGTGACGACGATCCGGACAACAGGCAGTATTGAACCTTATTTTGATCTGGAGTTGAGAAAGGGAATTGACCAGGGCAAGCTGATTGGCCCCAAGATGAACGTGACCGGACCATACATTGAAGGCGAAGGGGCGTTCACGCGCCAGATGCATGCATTGCGTGATCCTGAGGATGCGCGGCAAACCGTAGCCTACTGGATCTCCGAAGGCGTTGGATCCTTCAAGGTCTACAACGTGCTCACGCGGGCTGAACTGAAGGCCACGGTAGAAGAAGCGCACAAACACAATATCAAGGTCACCGGACACCTGTGTTCGATTGGCTTCCGCGAGGCCGCTGAGATCGGCATTGACGATCTGGAACATGGGCTCACGGTGGACACGGAATTCTTCCCGGACAAGAAGCCCGACGTCTGCCCCAATCCCACGCAGGCCGTGGCTGCAGCAGCCAAGCTTGAAGTGAACAGCGAGCCGATTCAGACCACGATCAAAACGCTTATTCAACATCACGTCACTGTGACATCCACCTTGCCGGTGTTTGAGCAGTTTGTGGCGTCGCGTCCGGATGAGCCGCAAAAAGTTCTCGACCTGCTGAGTGACGATGCGCGTAAGGCCTACCTCGCCAATCGCAAGCGCGTCGCCGACAATAAAGACAGCCCGTGGCCGGCGATGTTCCAGCGTGAAATGGAATTTGAACGCGCATTCGTGAAAGCGGGAGGAACGCTGCTGGCCGGCCTTGATCCGACCGGTATTGGCGGGGACATTGCCGGCTTTGGCGATCATCGCGAGCTGGAGCTGCTGGTCGAGGCCGGCTTTACGCCGCTGGAGGCGATCAAGATCTATACGCTCAATGGCGCGCAGTTTCTCGGCGAAGCTGACCATATCGGATCGTTGGCCGCAGGCAAGCAGGCGGACATCATGATTGTGAAGGGCGATCCGTCGGCCAAGATCGAAGACATTGAGAACGTGGAAGTGGTGTTTAAGGACGGCGTCGGCTGGGACACGAAGAAGCTGGTGGAGTCAGTGAAGGGACAGGTGGGGACGCGGTGAGGGTGGCAGCCGAATAAGCACAAGGTCCCTTCAGGGCTGCTCCCGAGCTGAGAAAACGCTCGGTTCGCTTACGCGCTTCGGGGATGACGTTATTAATTGCAGTGTCGCAGGAACTCCCTGTAGCGGCATTCTTACAACTGGCTGCTTCGGGATCTTTCTCCCTTGCGGGCCCTGGCTGGCTCTAGCTAGAAGCTAGAAGCTGCGTTATTTCTTGTCGGCCGCTTTCGTATACACGCTGGCGGCGAAGCCGTCGGCTTCTTCGGTGAGAGCTTTCTTCCATCCCATACCGGGCTGCGGCAGTTCGGCTGAGCCCTGTAGTCGCGCATAGATTTTTACGTGCGGATTTTCCGCTGGGACCTGCACCCGAAGGATGCCGTCAACGATGTCGGCTTTGCAGGTACGCGGCGCATTGGTAACAAGTTTCTTGCGCAGCTCAAGCAATTGAGCGTACCACTTACCTTTCAGGTTCACGCCTTCACTCAGCGGCCAATGCAGTTTGGAGCGTTCAAAGGTCTGCGGGTCCTGTGGATCGGGAACGTCATGAGCGTCAAAATTGAAATCCTTGAACTCATTGCGGCGACCTTCACTCACGGCTTTCTGCAACCCCGGATCACTGTAATCGGTGAAGAACATGAACGGGCTGGACTCATCAAATTCCTGTCCCATGAAGATGAGCGGCGTTGCCGGTGAAAGAAGAAGCAGGGCTGCGATCAGCATGCGTCCACCACGGGGAACAAACTTGGTGCAGCGGTCGCCAATGGCGCGATTGCCAACCTGATCGTGGTTCTGTATGCAGATGACATGTGCGGGCAGCGGCATTCCCTGGCTACTGGTGCCGCGTGGTCTGCCGCCCCAAAACTGAAAAGGCTCGCCCTGAAATACAAAACCTTCCTTCAGCGCGCGCGCAATCTGTTCCGGCTGGCCAAAATCCTGGTAGTAACCTTTGCGTTCTCCGGTAAAGAAGGCGTGAATGGCGTGATGAAAGTCGTCACTCCAGACGGCGTCCAGGCCGTAACCGCCGCTCTCACGGGGAAGCACCAGACGCGCGTCGTTTTCGTCAGTTTCAGCGATCACGCAAATTTCGCGGTTCAACTCGTAAGAAAGCTCGGCGACTTCCTTGGTGATCTCCGCCAGGATGTGCGGAGACGAATCATCTTTGATCGTCTGCACAGCATCCAGGCGCAGGCCGTCGAGATGGTATTCGTGGATCCAGTAGCGCGCGTTTTCCGTCACGTAATGGCGCACACCTTCAGCGCCGGGCTGATCGTAATTCACGGCCTCGCCCCACGGCGTTGTGTGCTGGTCAGTGAAGTACGGCGCAAACATGCGCAGGTAATTACCTTCATTGCCAAGGTGGTTATAGACCACGTCAAGAATCACGGCGAGTCCAAGCTTGTGGGCTGCATCCACAAAGCGGCGGAGAGCTTCCGGCCCTCCATAACTGACTTGAACCGCGAAAGGTGAAACGGCGTCATAACCCCAGTTGCGTGTACCGGGGAAAGCTGCCACAGGCATCAACTCGATGACTGTAATGCCCAACTGCTTGAGATAGGGAAGGCGCGCAATCGCGGCATCGAGCGTGCCTTCCGGCGTGAATGCGCCGACGTGCAGCTCGTAGATGATGTAGTCTTTCAGGCTCAGACCGCGCCATTGGTGGTCAGTCCAGGCGAACTTTTCCGGATCCACAATTTCAGTGGGACCGTGCACACCTTCAGGAAGAAACCTTGAGACGGGATCAGGAACGGGTTTTTGGCTATCAGGAATGTAGAAGTAGCGGTCGCCTGGCCGTGCTGGCGTATGCACCGCGAAGTAGCCATCTTCCTGCGGCTGCATGGCAATGTCGCGTGTACCATCCGCGCTGATCAGGCGCAGAGTCATGTTGGCAACCAGAGGGGCCCAAACGCGAAATTCGCAGCCACTGCGGTCCGGGTCAAGAGAAGCGCCCAGGCCGGTTTTGCTCAGTACATCAGTATTCACGTATCTTGAGAAGACTTGGCGTGTCATTGAGGATGCTCACCATCGAAAAACAGATACTCATTCTTGCTTCTGCGTCACCACGCCGGCAGGAGTTGCTGCGTGAAGCCGGTATTCCATTCCAAACACATCCCGCCCACATTGCTGAAGAACGGCTGCCGGGCGAAGCGGCGGTTGATTATGCGAAAAGACTCTCGTGTGAAAAAGCGCTTGCCGTGGCACGCCACCTTGCCGGGCGCTTTGTTCTGGGTGCGGACACAATCGTGGTGGCGGATGAAGACGTTCTGGAAAAACCACGCGACCACAAGGATGCTGCACGGATGTTACGCCTGCTTTCCGGACGCAGTCACAAGGTTATCACCGGAGTGAGCCTGGTAACGCCCACCGGAACCATTGATACGCGCACCTGCACCACACAGGTTGTCTTCCGAAAACTGATGGAGCAGGAAATTCAGGCTTACGTGTCCAGCAATGAACCCATGGACAAAGCCGGCGCTTACGCTATACAGGGCGGAGCTGCTCATTTTGCCGACCGCACGGAGGGAGAATATTCCAATGTGGTGGGGTTACCGCTTCTGCTGGTAGCAGAGATGTTACAGGCCAACAATTTTATGTGATCTCGAAACCAGGTCGCTTACTTACTTCTTGTCCACGGGCTGAGGGGGAGTTTCCTGCTCGTGGTCTTTCATTGCGCCTTTGAAATTCTTGATCGCATCACCCAGGCCTTTGCCAAGATCGCCCAGCTTGCTGGGACCAAAGAAGATGAGAGCGATAACCAGAATGATAAGCAGTTCCGGAACACCAAGTTTTCCACCGAACATGTTGAACTCCAATTTTCGGAACCACCGGATGAAGGAGCGTTCCGCCTGACGTGATTTTAGGGGTGACTGATCAAGCTGATTTTAGGCCAATTGCGATAAGAGAGTCAAAGAATCATTGAAAGTAAAAGCACTTACCACGGTAATACCTTAATTTTTCTAACAAAGCCTTACATCTCAAAGACTTCGGATCAGGGCCGCCAGAAGGGCCGTGCGGCGGGGCAGCTCTTCCAGAATTATGGACTCATTGGTGGCATGAGCGCCTTCACCCACCGCGCCCAGACCGTCCAATGTTGGAATGCCCATGGCGGAAGTGAAGTTCCCGTCAGAGCCACCGCCGGTGGAAGCTTCGCCCAGCACCATGCCCATGGACGTGGCCTGTTCCTGTGCCAGCCTGAATAGGCGGACGGTTCCGTCGGTTCGTTCCATGGGCGGACGATTGAGACCGCCGGTGATCTCCAGGCTGCAGTCGGGATCCACGGGCCGCAGGGCCGCGAACTTCTGCTCCAGCTCAGCGGCATCAGCCGCGCGGGCAATGCGGATATCGATTTCAGCCACGGCCTCCGCGGCGACCACGTTAGTCCGCGTGCCTCCGTGGACCACGCCTGGGTTAACGGTTATGCCACGGGCAAGGTCAGTGAATTTGGCGATCTCCAGAATCTGGCGGGAGAGTTCGATCACGGCGCTGTGACCTTTTTCAAAATCCACTCCGGCGTGTGAGGCGCGACCACGCACGCGGATGGTGTAATCGCCCACGCCCTTGCGGGCGGTCTTGAGCTGGCCTTTCAGGCTTTGTGAAGGCTCCAGCACCAGCACGGCTTCGCATTCTCTGGCGGTGGCTTCCACGATTGGCCGTCCGGTGGTGCTGCCAACTTCTTCATCGGTATCCAGCAATACGGTGATCGGCCGGGAAGAATCGTTGCGTCCGGCACTGCGGAGAGCACGCAGGGCAAACATCATCATCAGGATGCCGGCCTTCATGTCATAGACGCCGGGACCGCAGGCGCGTCCGCCTCCCACAATGAACGGCATGGTGTTGAGCGTCCCCAGCGGCCACACCGTATCAAAATGTCCCAGCAGCAATACCGGCTTGCCGCCGGAGCCGGGAAATTCAACTTTGAGATGATCGCCGCAGGCTTCCTGGCGGAAAAACTGAACAGCGCCGCCCAGACTCTGAAACTCACTGGCCAGGAATTCGCCCAGAAGATCGACGGAGGCCTTATTGTCACTGGGTGATTCGAACTCCACCATGCGCTGGAGAACCACCAGCATGTCAGTACGGTGGTCCTGGCAGAATTGAAGGAGTGCGGTGTTGTCAGTTGTGGCGGGCATAGGCGAGGGTAATGATACGCGATTGACGGCGAAGGTGGACACCGGGCGGACCTCATTCGATTCGTTGCCGGCGACCAAAGCGAACCACTTCGCGGTAAGCGCCGTTGGAGGTTCGCTGGGGTTGCCATAGCAGTGTCCGTACTATTGTCGTTCGTGTTCCCCGGCAGGAGTTGATTGCCGCGCTCCGGGTGTTAAATGCGCTAGCATCAAGCCATGCTAAAAAGCATATCCGGATTGCTGATATTTATATCCGTCGTCTTCGTAGCGGCGGAGTTACGGGCTAAAACGCACAAATTCCCTCTTGCGTCGTTTGACAACACAGGTTGTCAGTCTAAAGCGCGGTCTCAGGATTGCCCGAATAAGGTGATGGCTGAGATTCTAATGAAAGGGAAGGACTCCATCCCAATCCTGATTTCGCAACTCACCGATTCTGAGCAGACGAAAAAGCCAATCGAGGCGCAATGGAGTTATACCGAATCCGGTGACGTTGCCTACATCGTCCTGATAAGCCTGTTTACCACTCCGAAAGGGGACTTCAACCTGCCCGACGTGCCCACCTGGAAAAACGTGATCAGAGGTTGCAATACCAGCGTGGAAGGTTGTTGGCGCGAGTAAGTGCAACGGGCATGGCTGAATGCCTGGAAGCTGCACAAGGACCAGATTTCCTGGGATCCGAAAGAGAAATGTTTCCGCCTCGCCGGAGTGGCGACAGGTAGAAGTAACAGCAGAAAGAAGTAAAAAGAGTTCGTCGCCGGTGGACCGACAATCAATCTACTCCTTCAGCTTCAGTTTGCTCTTGTTTTCTTCCAGAAACTCACGCAGTTCTTTGGCCTGGTCCAGCAGACGAACCCACTGTTCGTAGTAAAGGGTTACGGGGAAGCGTCCCAGGCCATAGACGCTGACGCCGCCTTTTTCACTGACCTTGAATTGCATAGCCCCAGTGCGCTGCTTTTTGGATTCCAGTTCGGCAATTTTAGCTTTGAGTTCTTCGTAGCTCGGTTCAGCCATGCGGGGCACCTCGTTGGCTCTTTTTGGGATATCCAAGATTGTAGCCCAAAACCAATCTTCACCGCGGAGGCACGGAGACACCGAAACAAAGATTGAGTAATTGAGTAATTTGGTAATCGGGAAATTGAAGGAAATGGTTCTTCGCTGATTCGCAATGAAATCCCATTACTCTTTCGTTAACCCCTCATCCCCCTGCCCCGTCCCGCCCCATCCCAAGGTTGAAAAGACTTAGCCAAAATCATCCCAAGGCATGCTCTCTGAAGTATGAACGAAAATTTGCTTCTCTGAATCCCCATTAATCAGCGTCCATCTGCGTTCATCAGCGGCGAAAGGTTTTTACTGATTGCATCTGATAGCCGGGCACCTCGGTTTTCGGGATATCCAGATTGTAGCCCAAAGCCAATCTTCACCACGGAGGCACGGAGACACCGGGACAAAGATTGAGTAATTGAGTAATTTGGTAATCGGGAAATTGAAGGAAATGGTTCTTCGCTGATTCGCAATGAAATCCCATTACTTTTTCGTTAACCCCTCATCCCCCTGCCTCGTCCCGCTCCATCCCAAGGTTTAAAAGACTTAGCTAAAATCATCCCAAGGCATGCTCTCTGAGGTATGAACGAAAATTTAATCAGCGTCCATCTGCGTTCATCAGCGGCGAAAGGTTTTTACTGATTGCATCTGACAGTCAAATTCGACGGTAAGCGCGCTCCTGACGTTCCCTCCTAAATGCAAAAACGGCAGCCAGGTTCGACTGCCGTTTCTGCCGACGAAGCGGCGCGAACAGACGCGCGTCGCTATTCCACGTTGACGTTCTGTACCGAGCGATAGAGCTTGCCGGCCGTGTCCCAGGCCTGGATGGTTAGGATCTGTGTGCCTTTATTGGCATTGATTTGCTGTTCCAGCGTGGGGCCGGATGAGATAGCCACAACGCGACCATTCAAGTAGGCCTTCATCGCGGTGATGGGCGCTGGATTGTCCTCCACGTTGAAGGAGATGCGGAAGGGCGACGTCACATCCTGCCCGTCATAGGGTCCGTTGGAGTAGATGCCGGGCAGGCAGACATTGCCTTTGGGCGGACAGCTTCCGTCATAAAAGGCGGTGAAGCCCACTTTGCTGGAATAAACGTGGCCTTGGGCGTCCCAGGCAACCACAGTCAGTATGTGATTGCCGGGCGTTGTGGGCGAACCCTCGGCCTCGATCGATTGTTCGCCGGGATACGGCGAGTAGTCGAAATTCACGGTGTGATCAACATACGTACGAACGTGCGTGATGTTGGCGGCTCCTTTGAAGCCAAAAGTCATGGTCAGGTTCTGGGAAACGAATTCCCCGGCTGCGGGGTAGCAGATCCTTACACCGACGGTCGCAATGGGGCAGGTAGACGGAGGGTTACCCGTGACGCTGAATGTCTCGCTGGCCTGGTAGGTGCGTCCGAAGCTGTCCTTTGAGGTGATCACCATTTTGTGAGTGCCGTTCTCAATGCCGCCGGGGAAGAGGTTCATGTCCGGGCCGGCGTTGGTGAAGATTTGTTTGCCGTCGATGGTTACAGTGGTTGAAGTAATGGTGCCGGAGGAAGGCTCGGCTGCGCTCTCAATGTGCGGCACGCCATTGATGACCGAATTGGGACTGGGTTGGCAGATGTGTATGCCCGAAGTTGCGGGCGCGGCACATTGTGCGGCTGCCTGAGCAGACAGCATGACGACGGCTAAGAACATGGCGACGAAGACGGAGACGATTGGCGACACACACTTCGATTTCATCTTGGGTACGGCCCTTTAGTGTTGCTTGAATCTTGAATAATGTTGCTTGAATGTTGTTACTTTGATTTCTCTTGCTGATGCTCCTATTTGCAATTCACAAGCCAAGTTGCTGCTCTCTGAAAAATCCAGAAAAGCTGAAAAGGAATGTAGAACAACGTCCACTATAGGAATGCGGATGCACATTGAGAGTAGAACGTCGCACTAAGGCCCACCCAGATATTTGCCCGTGTTGTGATTCGACCGCAGCGCGACGGCACTGAATATTGTGTAGCCACCTGGTCTGGGCGGGCGGTTGGGTTTGCCGGATAAATCCTCTATAATTCGCGCCAGAGATGACTGAAAACAACGTCAAAACCGTCGCTACTGCTGAACCTGAAGCGCCGGAGACAGCAGCCGGTGTGACCGGCCCGCTGGACATCGGCCAGATTCAGGCAATCCTTCCGCATCGCTATCCTTTTCTGCTGATTGACCGCGTGCTGGAAATCCAGCGGATGAAGAAGATCGTCGCGCTTAAGAATGTGACGATCAACGAACCTTTCTTTCAGGGACACTTCCCGTCATTTCCCATCATGCCGGGCGTGCTGATTGTGGAAGCCATGGCCCAGGCAGGCGGAACACTGCTGCTGACTGAAATTGAAGACCGCCATGACAAGCTCATGGTGTTCACAGGCATTGAGAAGGCCCGTTTCCGGCGTCCCGTGGTGCCGGGTGATCAGGTCCGCATTGAGGTTGAGGTGCTGGCGTGGAGAAGGACCGCTGTCCGCATGGGCGGCAAGGCCTTCGTCAACGGCAAAGTGGTTTGCGAAGCCACCATTAGTTGCCAGCTTGTGGACAGGTCACGCGGCAAAAGTTCTTCCACGGCTGGTGCGCCGGCCGATACCGCCGAATGATCGGGCTACAATGACCCAGCCTACAATGACCCAGTCCAAAAAGGTCCACCTCACCGCCATCATAGAACCGGGAGCTAAAGTTCCAGCATCATGTTCTGTTGGGCCTTACTGCCATATTGGCAGTGAAGTTGAGCTGGGTGAGAACTGTGAGCTGATGTCTCATGTTGTGATCTCCGGTGTGACCAGAATTGGTTCGAATAACCGGTTCTTTCCCTTTGGCGCGATTGGCTGTGAACCGCAGGACACAACATATAAAGGTGAAAAGACGCGGCTGGAGATCGGCGACCATAACGTAATCAGGGAGTACGTTACCCTCAATCGGGGTACAGCGAAGGGCGGCGGCATCACTCGTGTCGGCAGCCATACTTTGATCATGGCTTACTCCCATGTGGGACATGATTGTGTGATCGGCGACCGCGTCATGCTGGTAAACGGCGCCACCCTGGCCGGTCACGTGACCGTGGAAGAATGGGCGGTGGTGGGTGCGTTGTGCCCGGTGCACCAGTTTGTGAGGATCGGCGCGCATTCATACATCGGCGGCGGGACGGTTGTTACCAAGGATGTTCTACCGTTTGCCAAGTGTGTTACGCCCCGCCATACCAAAGCTTACGGACTGAATGCTGTTGGCTTGGAACGGCGCGGATTTAGCAAGGAGCGTATCCGCAAAATCCATCACGCGTACAAGCTGTTGCTGAATTCCAGGCTCAATACCAGCCAGGCCCTGGAGAAGCTCAAAGCCGAAACCAACCTGGGCGATGACGTGACCTTGCTAGTCAAGTTCATTGAAGATTCTGAACGCGGCGTGATTAAGTAAATCGTAACTAACTGACCCGGAGCAGGATCGTGTGAAGGATGATTCAGGCTGCTTTGTCTTTGTCCGTTGACCTACGTGCACCCAGCAGGGAAGCCTCTCGAACAGACTCGTTATCGGCAGGCGTTTCATCAGAGCTCGTCTCGGGACTCTCGGGACTATTGATAAGCGTGTCGGCGTAGCGCAAATAGCGCTTGATCGTGCCCTGCTCTTCCGGAAGCAGCAACGGATCATTCGCCTCATCAGGCAGTTCTTGCTCGCGCTCAGGCTCAAGAGGCTTAAAGGAGCGCAATCCTTTGAAAGACGGAATGGGGTATTGCGATTTCAGCCAGTTAATCATATTCAGAGCACAGTTAACTAACTAGTTAAGATGCGAGCACGGCGTGATAGATGCCTCTTGTAAAGCATTGTTTAGAATTAGCAGAACAAAATGCCTCCAAAAAGCAAACTTGGGTTAATAGCCGGCAATGGAAGCTTCCCCCTGCTGCTGCTGGATGCAGCCCGGGCGCAGGGCGCCGAAGTGGTTGTGGCCGCCATCAGGGAAGAGACATCGCCGCTGATTGAACAACGCGGTGCCGCCTCCGTCCACTGGATGTCACTGGGCGAACTGAGCAAGCTCATTGAAACTTTCAAGCGTGAAGGCGTGCACACCGCGATCATGGCCGGCCAAGTCAAGCACAAGCAGATATTCTCCAGCATCCGGCCGGACTGGAAGCTGGCCAAGGTACTCCTTTCCCTGGGGACACGTAACACTGATTCGTTGATCGGTGCGGTGGCTAAGGTTCTGGAAGAGGAAGGCATTCACCTGATCAGCTCCACATCATATCTGGAGCCGTTGCTGGCCAGGGCTGGCGTACTTACCCGTCGCGCACCAAACGCGGTTGAAAGCAGGAACGTGGAATACGGGCGCAAAGTTGCACGCCACCTCGCGCAGTACGACATTGGACAGACGGTTGTTATCGCCGAGGCAGCGTGTGTGGCCGTAGAAGCCATGGAAGGTACGGACGCCACCATTGTCCGCGCCGGCGAGATCATGAGCAGCCTGGGTGGTCTGAAGGCTGGCGATTTGGAAACCAGCGACCCAGCTCTAAGCCGGGCCCTGACCGTGGTCAAAGTGGCCAAGCCGAATCAGGACATGCGCTTTGACGTTCCGGTGATCGGCGTGAAGACAATAGAGACGATGAAGCAGGCGGGAGCGACCTGTCTGGCTGTTGATGCCGGTAAATGTTTGTTCCTCGATGGCGATCGCATCATTCAGGCGGCGGACGCCGCCGGGATTGCCCTTGTGGCTGATTGAGGAACAATCACCACTTAATGCGGCAACCAAAGCCGCTAACACAAAGGAAAACGAAGGAACACAAAGGCAACAGGGTCGGGTCCTGACTTTAGCCTCCGTAATTCCCTTGCGCCGGCTCGGCGAGACCTCCGCAGGGCTGGCCGGAATCATCTCAAATCAATACGAACCTTCCCGGAACCATGATCCCTGAAACCGCCTGTAACCTTTAACCCGGACGATACTCTATCCAGTGCAGGAGGAATCGCAAATTGGCTTCCGATGCAGTTTTAGCAGGACAGGCGCAGAGCGACGAAGAGATCGTGGCACGTGTGCTCGCCGGCGATACGGCCATGTTTGAGATCCTGATGCGTCGTTACAACCAGCGCATTTATCGGATGGCGCGCAGCGTTCTCAGGGACGATGACGAAGCTGAGGACGTGATGCAGGACGCCTATTTCCGCGCCTATGAACATCTGGGCCAATTCGAAGGCAGGGCAACTTTCTCCACTTGGCTCACGCGCATCGCATTGCATGAGGCGCTTGCGAGGAAGAAACGCCGCGGGCGTTATGACGAACTGGATGCCATCGAGGAGTCGAAGGGAGATTCCACCATGATCTTGAAATCTGGGAGACCTGATCCGGAGGAGAATGTGGCCCAGGCAGAACTGCGTGGCTTGCTGGAGAACGCAATTGAGGGTCTGCCGGAAACCTTCCGAACAGTGGTGGTACTGCGCGAAGTTGAGGAAATGAATGTAGCGGAAACTGCGGCTACGCTCGGTTTGAGCGAATCGCTGGTGAAAACACGGCTGCATCGCGCCCATGCCATGCTGCGCCGGAATCTGCATGCACGCGCCAGAGGCAGGTTTCCAAACCTGTATGCCTTCCATGCGGTGCGTTGCGATCGGGTAGTGAAAGCCGTGTTTGAGCGCATCGAGCGCCGGAATTCGTCAGCGCCGGTCGAAGGCATTGGAGCAAACCCACGGTAGGCGAGGATCGCACGGCCTCCAGGCCAAAGAGAGATTAGAGATTAAAGAGTACTGAGATCTTTAAATCGCATTTCATAGGAGAAATCAACATGAAGAAATTTGGATTGGGATTGGTAGCAGTATTTGTGCTTTCAACGCTGGCGCTGGCTGCGCCGAAAGAGAGCACTTTCAAAGGCGAGATCATGGACAGCGCATGTGCCAAAGCGGGATCGCATGACGGCATGATGAAACAGGCGGGACTCAAGACCGCGAAAGACTGCACGGAGGCCTGCGTTAAGGGCGGCAACAAGTATGTGCTGTTCAGTATCAAGTAATCGCGGCACCCTCAACAAACGGAAACGAAGTCTCCTTAAGTCACTTTGGGCCAGCGCATTTTCTGGCCCTTTTTTTATGCGAACACATTTCTATGGGAACACCGTGATGAAGCGCATTGTGATTTGTGCTGTAGCTGTGGCCGCTTGCGGTCTGCTGGCTTTTTGGCTTGTGTTTTCAAATCTCAGTCTTGCCGCGGTCCCGGAACCGGGCAGGAATGAGACATACATGGCGACGAAGGCGAAACATCTGCTGGTCGCGCGAGCCACCCGCGAAGGAGTTCCTCTACCCCCTGTGGATCGAGCCGCAAGCGCGGCGCAGGGAGACGAACTCTACGCCATCCGCTGCTCCTTGTGTCATGGGCAAGATGGCCGCACGCCCAGCCCAATGGGACAGTGGATGTATCCCCGTGCAGCGGACCTTACGTCCGCAGCCGTCCGAGGCTACTCAGATGAGGAGCTGTTCTGGATTTTGAAGAATGGCATCCGCCTGAGCGGAATGCCGGGTTTCGGAAAGCTGGAGTCCGACGAGCACCTGTGGAACGTGGTAGATCACCTTCACACTCTGCAAGCTACCAAGAAATGATGGGCTGATTACTCCTGGTTGATCCGCATGTTCTGATCAATGCTCAGGGACCTGGGCATGCCGGAGTTTTCCGGCCCCGAATATGTGGCCAGGAAGAGGAAGCTGGTATCGCTCACTTCAGATGAGTAGTTGTAAGGGCCGCGGCTGGTTCGCGACATGGTGAGATCGCCCTGAGAGCGGAGATCGTCCAGCGAAGCATAGCCGCCTTTCATAGCGGCGTGGCTGCGTTCAGCCTGTGCCATAGCGAGCAGATCATTGCGAACGCCGGTAAGGTCAATGGCCGCGCTGGGATTGCTGGTTCCGGCTCCGGCAATCACCTGGCCCTGCCGCATGTAAAACCATGCCCCCACAACCAGAACGAACAGTACAGTCACGAATCCGAATCCGCGCCCCATTTCTGAAATCCTCCCCACCGAGTGATGTGAATCGCGGCCCTGACAGCGAAATAAGAATTTCTGGTCTGAATGCAAATCATAGCCTTTGCGGCATGGTGCAGCGTCTGAGAAAATCAGTAACTTGACTAACGAAAGTGCAATCCGCATAGCAGTCGTTGGTGTGGGCTCATTTGGCCGCAACCATGCCCGTGTGTACCACGAATTGCAAAAACAGCAGCAGGGTGTGCAACTTGTGGCCGTGGTGGACGCCAATGCCACCCTGGCGCAGTCAGTTGCTGCGCAGTTTGGTTGCAAGGCTTTCACGCGTGTGGAAGATCTTTTCGGCATGGTGGATGCCGTATCGGTGGCGGTGCCAACGGTACATCATCTGCGCGTGGCGTCCGCTCTCATGGAAGCCGGTGTGGATGTGCTGATTGAAAAACCGCTGGCTTCAACGCTGGATGAAGCCGACGAGCTGGCGGCGATCGCCAGGTCAAATCAGCGCGTGGTCCAGGTGGGCCACCTGGAGCGTTTCAATCCGGCCGTGCAGGCGACCATCCCTATCATTACGCGCCCCATGTTTTTTGAGGTGCACCGGCTGAGCATTTTCACGGCGCGTAGCCTGGATGTAGATGTGGTATTGGACCTGATGATCCATGACATTGACGTGGTGCTGTCATTCGTAAAGTCGCCGGTGACGGAGATTCGTGCTGTGGGCTTGCCCGTCGTGACGAATAAAGTTGATATCGCCAACGTGCGCCTGGAGTTTGAGTCCGGCTGCGTGGCCAACCTTACTGCCAGCAGGATCAGCACGGAGAAGGTCCGCAAGCTGCGTTTCTTTCAGCCCAGAGAATATGTCTCAGTGGATTACGGACGGCAGGATGTTTTGCAGTTCCGGGTAGGCCAGGAGGAGAAGTTTTCACTGGACCAGTTGCTCGGCATTGTGGGCGAACCGGCTGACGTGCCGATTCCCGGCGTCACGGTCAACAAACCTGCGGTCAAGGCGGAAGAGCCATTGCATTCAGAGCTGAAGTCGTTTTTGGATGCCGTACGCACGCGCAGCACACCAGTGGTTTCTCTGGATGATGGACGCAAAGCTCTGGCTGTGGCCTTGGAAATTCTATCGTCGATTGAACAACATAGCCGCCGCGCCGGACTGCTGCCCGTAAGCTAAGAACAGCACTTGCCTTAGCCCGTTGTAAGCTGCTTGTAAATATCTGTTAAGCAGGGTTGAATGGCCAATCGTAATTCAGTGTTTTCCATTAGTTTCTGAGTATTTTGACGCTCCGCGGCGCGCAAGGACATCTCACAATCATCGTTCTAATGAGAGAATAAAGATAAGCTTCAAGCACGCTGCGGCGGTGTTTTATCCCTCTGATGCAAGAAGAGAAAGTTCGCGAGCCCAACGTCTCGTCGTCGGCAAGAGACGGAGAACTCCATCTGCTTTTGACTGACGTTTATGAGGACGACATATCCTCATATCGCCGGCGCGAAGCTGCGTGGATCTCCGGCGCCGTGCATGCCGTGATCGTCATTCTTCTCATGCTGGCGCCAAAGTGGATGGGGAACACTGTCCACGTACTGCCGATGATGGAAAAACAGCAGACTACCTATCTGGAACTTCCTGCCGACCAACTCAAGCTGAAGACGCCGCCCAAGACGGACCGCATATCAGACGCGAACCGCATCGCGCAAACGCGCACGCCGGTCCCCAGCAAGGACGCCTTACGCAAGTTGCTCGATGCGCGCAGTCCGGGAAAACCAAAGACACCTCCTCCCGCTCCGGCCCAGCAACAGGCTGAAGCCACTCCGCAACAACAGCAGCCGGCTCCGCAGCAGGGCGCCAGCCAGACGCCGGAACAGCAGCCAACGCAAACCGCCAAGCTGGATGCTCCAGTGCCGCCGAAGCCGAAAATTCCCTTTCCCGTGAATTCACCTGGATCAACCGTGAACCGTGCCATCAACTCCGTGGCCACCTCGCACGGTACCACCAGCATTCCCATGGGTGGCGGCAACTATGGTTCCGGCATTCGTCCCAGAGTGGATAGGCGCGGCGATCTGGAAATCCTCAGTGACACCATGGGCGTTGATTTTGGTCCCTACATGCGACGCCTCCGCCAGGCTGTGCAGGAACATTGGGACCCGCTGATTCCGCAGTCGGCCATGCCGCCGGAAATGAAACGCGGTACGGTCATTATTGAGTTCGCGATTTTGAAAGATGGAAGAGTAGCCGGCCTGCGGATCATCACCCCATCAGGCGATACCGCTCTTGATCGCGCTGCCTATGGCGCCATCACCTATGCCATTCCGCTGCCGCAATTGCCGCAGAATTTCAGCGGCGACTACCTCCTGCTGCGTGCACATTTCCTCTACAACCCTGACAAGAACGATCTGGAATAACTGGTTGTTTTGTCGGTAACCATGAGGACTCTCCAACCACGGGGTGGAGCAGGCATTCATGCCTGCGGTTGAGCACAAAATAGTTTGGCTTTAGCCTCTGCGGTTGCTTTTCCTGACGGAAGGCCCCTTACGCCTGCATCATCTTCACCAGCGTGCGCTGCGCGAATGGCATATAGATCAGTGCAGCGGTTGAGCCCAGTGCTAAACCGAATCCAATGCGGTCCGCCAGCATGAACGGAGCCAGGGCCCACAACATATCCAGAACAAACAGCGCGGGGAAGAGCACCCGGAACTTAGCACCGAGAAGATGGTAATCAAGCGCGGTGGCGGAGATGAGATAGAGCCGGACTACTAATCCGATCAGCGCAGTGACCAGATAAATCACAAAGGCCATCTGCCCCGCATTGTTCCACGCCATCTCCGCCGATTGATGCAGCCGGTCAAGCCGGAAAAGTGCGGATACATAAAACGCCATGTACATGATCTGCGAAAGCACAAACAGCGTTCTTGATGTTTTGCGGCTGGCACGTGGAAGCTCGGTTTCTGCGCTCTTTAGCTCAGCGGGAGAAATCTGTGGAAGCGCCTCTGGAACTGAAGTTGATGCTGGCGGCGTAATCGCCAGGATGGATGCCGTAGATCCAGTCAGCTCGACCGGCGCCGGTTCTTCCACTTTCTCCACATCCGCCAAAAAACGATAACCGCGTTTGGCGATGGTCTCTACATACTTTGGGCTGGCGGCAGAATCGCCCAGAGTTTCACGCAGCTTGGCCACCGCGGTATTCAAGCCATGGTCAAAATCCACGAACGTATCTTCCGGCCACAGACGTTGCCGCAGCTCTTCGCGCGTCACCACGTCATTAGGACGTTCCATCAGAGCCACCAGGAGCTGAAAAGGCTGCATCTGCATCTTGAGCCGATGCCCGCGCTTGCGCAGCTCCGCCGCCCGAAGGTCCGCCTCATATTCTCCGAACTTGTACTTCAGCACGCCAGCCATGAATTTAGCTGCCTATCTTAATTCAGAACCCTGCCGGTAATGGAACTGCCGCGAATAAAGAGCGGGTGATTAGAATGGACACCGTGGCAATGGATGCGCACCGCCAACAGACGCTTGGGCTTACCCTGATCGCGATTGCTATTCTGCTGTTCGTTCTGCTTCGGCACGTCTGGGGGCGGCCTTGACGGACTCATCCGCCCCACAGCGCGATCCGCTCCTGGTGGTCTTGTTGGGGCCGACCGCCAGCGGTAAGACATCGCTCTCGCTCCACATGGCGGAGCGCTTCCACGGTGAGATTGTCAGTTGTGACTCTGTGGCCGTGTATCGTGAGTTTGAAATTGGTACGGCCAAGCCGTCTCCTGCCGATCGCAAACGCATTCCGCATCACCTCATCGATGTTGCCGCGCCTACAGAGCAGTTCACCGCCGGAGATTACTCTCGCCTGGCCCGCGCCGCTATTCGTGACATTCATGCCCGAGGCCATCTGCCAATCATTGTCGGCGGGACGGGACTGTATCTGCGTGCGCTGCTGGAAGGATTGTTCGCTGGTCCGGCCCGGTCAGACGAATTGCGCGAGCGCCTGCGCGAGCGCCAGCAGACCCAGGGTCCTGAGCATCTTCACCGCGTACTGCGCAGGCTCGATCCCCATTCAGCTGCCACCATCCACGCCAACGATGTGCCCAAAGTGATTCGCGCCATCGAAGTTTGCCTGAGTGCCCGCACGTCCATGACAGAGATGTGGAAGACTGGCCGTGATCCATTACGCGGCTTCCGCATTTTGCGCATTGGCTTGAATCCGGATCGTGAAGCGCTCTATGAGCGAATCAACACGCGGGCGCGAGCCATGTTCCAGGAAGGACTGGTGGAAGAAACTCAAATGCTCAAAGGCCGCTACGGTGACTCGGCGCGTCCTCTCGTCTCGCTTGGATACAAACAGGCAGCGCAGTTGCTCGCCGGTGAGTTGTCTCCCGAGCAGGCAATCATGGCGGCGCAGCAGGGCCATCGTAATTACGCCAAGAGACAGATGACGTGGTTCCGCCGCGAGCCCAATGTCCAATGGATCAATAGCTTCGGCAATGATGCCAATGTGCAAAAGCAGGCAGAAGAATTGGTTGCGAGAATGTTGTCTTGAGAGACGCCGAGCAGATTTGCCCCTGGCGCGAGCCAGCGTGCGGATGCATTGGCGATAATTTTTCATTCTGTCATTCCGAGCGAGTCGGAGTTCCGCCGTGCGGAACGACGCCGAAGAGAGGAACCCCGAGGATGCCTACTGAACAACCCTGAGTCAGGGAATTTCCTCGATGGTCTTGCCTTTTCAAACTTTAGTTTGAAGAATCCACATCGAACCCTATTCGTACTTTAGACCGAGAGACGAATCCGCGGCCGCGACTGCGAAATCAAAATTTAGAACACAAATCGGCGCTCGTGCTTTTCAGCCGTCAGTGACTCCGATTTCAAATATGCATTTTTTGGTTGACATTGCAACATCCATACCTCAATATCTTGGGTGTAGACGAGCGTGCCCACTAGAAGTAGGGGCGCTCAAGGCCCAAGGAAGCAAATCTGCAAGGAGGACGAATCGCACATGGCAACCAAGAAAAAGGCGAAGAAAAAAGCAAAGAAAAAGTAGTCATGTAGCGGAGCAAAGTCTCCGTTAATTTTTTTTCAAGGGAAAATAGTTAAAGCGGGGGTGTTCACCAGAACACCCCTTTTTATATTTGCCATCAATTTTCAAAACAAGCCTCGCGCTCAGACCACGTTTCGTCATCCCTTGTGCGTTTTGATCATTTCCTCGGCTTTAGTTCCAGGGCTAATCACCTTTAGTGTTTATGTCGTGCAAACGCGTGCTAAACAAACTGATATCAAAAATTCCATCCCTCTTCAGAGACAAGTGTCAGGGCGCGAGTTTACTCGTGCCGAAAAGTTAGTTAATGATTGGGGCTTTAGCCTCTCGGTGCGCCAGCATGGTTGTACGAATTAGCGCCCGCATGCTTCAATAAAATCTGACTGCGAAATGAACTGCATGGCAAAGTTCCGCGTTTTTGTAATGCTATTTGTGATTGTGCTGTTGCTGGCGCCATCTGGCATTGTGTCGCAAAGTACCGGGTCGCAAAGCGCCCCTGCTTCAGGCTCTAACGGCAGCAGCGCGGACAGCATTATCCCGTTTCTGAACCAGAATATCGTCTGGTATCGCGATTTGACGCAGCAGCAGCAACTGGCCACAGAACCCAGTGACGTGCTGTTTTTCAACGACAATCGCCAGATCGCCGGGCAAGTGGTCCGCCTGGCATTTGAGTACTCGCGTGCCCGTGCGCAGGCCCTGGCGGCGCAGCCGGACGCGAGCTCCAATTCTGAGAATGTCTCCCAGTATCAGACGCTGGCTACCCTGGCTTCAAAAGCCGATCAGCAATACAAAGAGACGCAAAAGGAAGTTGACCAGTTGCGCCAGCAGTTAGCCACGGCCACCGGAGCAAAGCGCAGGAAGCTGCAAGCCACGCTGGACGAAACGCAAAGCGAGGTCGAACTGTTTCAGGCCCGTCGGGACACGTTGCGCAACATGGTGCAGTTTGCCACCGGGGCCACATCCGGCGGCATCGGGTCAGGCACACTCACCGGACAGATTGAAGAGCTGGCACGGACCGTCCCGTCTGTGAATGCGAACGCCAGGGAAACTGACAACGACAAGAACGTCTCCGCCAATAACAACGCCAACTCCATGGCCGTGGCGGCGCGTGAGCGCAAACAGGAGTCAAGTGGCATTCTGGACATCGTTGCTAACCTGTTTACCCTGCGTCGCAAAATCAAGTCGCTGGAAAATGACATAAAGCTGACGGACAGTCTGGCGCAAACTAGCAAAACCTTGCGCGCGCCGCTTACGGCAAAAATCCGCGAGCTCACGCAACATGGGGACCAATTGGCTGCTCAAGCGGACACCTCAGATCCGGCGGCGTTGCTTCAGGAACGTAAAGACCTGGACACGCTCACATCGCAATACAAGCAGCTTTCCGCCAGTCTGTTGCCGCTGGGCAAGCAGAATATTCTCCTTGATCTTTATAAGCGCAGCACCACCAACTGGCGCAATGCTGTACAAAGCCAATATGACACCGAACTGAAAGGCCTGCTGCTGCGTCTGGGCGGCCTTGCCATAATCCTGGCCGTGGTTCTGGGCGTGTCTGAATTGTGGCGCCGGGCCAGCTTCCGTTACGTTACGGACCCCAGGCGCCGTTACCAGTTCCTGCTCATTCGCCGCATTGTTTTGTGGATCGTAGTGGCCATCATCGTTGCGCTGGCCTTCGCCAGCGAGCTGGGCACCATCACGACTTTCGCTGGATTGATGACGGCTGGTATTGCTGTTGCCCTGCAAAACGTGATCTTGTCCGTAGCCGGATATTTTTTCCTGATCGGCAAATACGGTGTGCGTGTGGGTGACCGCGTGCAAGTGGCCGGAGTCACCGGCGATGTGGTGGATATCGGCCTCGTCCGGCTTCATTTGATGGAGGTGACTGGTGAAGGCAGCCCGCGCCCCACGGGACGCGTGGTTGTATTTTCCAATTCGGTAGTCTTTCAGGCGAATGCCGGATTGTTCAAACAGATTCCCGGGACAAACTTTGTGTGGCACGAAATCACGCTCACCATTGGGCCCGAAGGCCACTACCATGAAGCTGAGAAAAGATTGCTGGAGGCCGTGAACAAGGTCTATGGTGAATATCAGGAAAAGATGGAGCAGCAGCGGCGAGGCATGGAACGGGCGCTTAATTCAGCCAGGATCAAGGAGTTTGTTCCGGAAAGCCGTTTGCGCTGATTGAGGCCATTGACCGTGAGCCGCGCTTACACCTGCTGGGTTCAACGGTAAAGGTGGAAGAAGCGAAAGCGCCGGAGGTCGAGCCAGCGTGAGCTTCCACTTGTGACAAGCATCACAGCTAATTTCCCACCGATCCCATCCTATATAAAAGCTATAAAAGCGTCCTGTATGCATTCCAGAATGGGCTCATCCAACACCTTGGCTTACCCGCCTTAGCGTTGCGACTCGGGCAGCGGGAACCGGGGGCGTACTTTATATCAAGTTGGAATCACAGGCGGTAGCGGGTTAAACTGCTACGGCTCCTGTGGTTTCCCTGCCATCAGCTTCAGTGCCACAGTTTCGGGAGGAGAAGACGTGAAGACGGTATTCGTGATTGGAGCAGGACCCGCGGGAATGTTTGCCGCACAGAAGATTGCCCAGGGCGGTCACCAGACCATCATCTTCAATCGCGATATCAAGCCCGGCGGCCTGGCGGAATACGGCATCTATCCCACCAAAGACAAGATGAAGGTTGGCCTGCGCAAGCAGTTCAACAAGGTATTGAGCTTGAGCAATCTTCATTACTTCGGCCATGTGCCGGTAAGCGGGGATTCGGCCATCTCTGTGGCGGACCTGCAAGCACTCAATCCGTCCGCGATTGTGTTTGCGGTAGGCGCGCAGGGCACCAAGAAGCTGGGCCTGCCGGGTGAGACGGCCGAAGGCGTTTATGCCGCCAAAGATTTTGTCTATCACTACAATCTGCTGCCGCCGTTCACATCGCATAACTTCTCCACCGGAAAGCGCGTGGCCATTGTTGGCATGGGCAACGTGATGGTGGACATTGCTCGCTGGCTGCTGCTGGATGCGCTGGTGAAGACGGCGGAAGAAGTTGTGGTGGTGGCGCGACGCGGACCATTCGAAGCCAAGTTCGACCAGAAAGAGTTTGATCACATTGAACAGTTCCTTGATCGCAACGCCTTCGATGATGAGCTCCGCCGCATACAGCCGCAGCTCAGCGCCATCGGGCAGGACATCAGCAAGCTTGCCGACGAGACTTTTCCCGTCCTTGCCAAGCCACCGCAAGAGGTAACAAGGCCACGGCTGCGCTTCCGCTTCTTGTGCTCACCGCAGGCCATCCATGCGGACACGTCCGGCAGAATCCATCGACTGACTGTGACGGAAAATATTCTTGCCGAGCGCGATGGTTCCATCGCATGCAAGGCCACGGATCAACTAGCCCATCTGGATGTGGACACGATGATCTTTGCCATCGGCGATGTTGCTGATCCGGGCATTGGGCTGCCTTACCATCGCGACGCCTACGTTACGAACCCTGATCAGACCGATCCCAAGCGCGCGGCCTATGAGCTTTTTGATCCGCACAACAATAAAGTCCTTGAAGGTATGTATGCCGTAGGCTGGGCGCGCAAGGCTAGTGACGGACTGGTGGGCATCGCCCGACATGACGGTGAAGTGGGCGCGCTGCACGTCTTGCAATATCTGGAAGGCGTTGGCGAAGGGAAGTGCCCAACCGCCGATCACATTCTTGGCCAACTTGAGCGCAAAGGTCTGCGCGTGATCGGCAAGGACGATCTGGAATGTCTGGCTC
>WNFC01011435.1_pt1 | contig 23874 bp, 28 predicted proteins | sample 5400541 | NCBI WGS metagenome assembly WNFC01 (sample SAMN13153342, study PRJNA577476) | soil metagenome | isolation source: 120 cm saprolite under Douglas fir tree site 2 hole 2 replicate 1 | place: USA:California | collected 2015-04-18
TGGTTCCCGTCGCAGGCTCTCGCCTGCGCGGCGCAGGACGCCCCGTGATCTCACGCCGCCGCTTTCTCACGGGCGTCGCCATCGGGTTGGCACCGATCGGCGCTGCGGCCCACGCGCAGGAGTATAAGGCGCAGCAGGCCGGCAAGCTTTACAGCATCGGCGTTCTCACGTCGGCGGCTGGCCCGAGTCCGACGTACGGGCCGATTGTCTCCAGTGCCCTGCGTGGCAATGGTTACCAGGTGGGGCGGAATGTGGTGTTAGAAGCGCGATACGCGGCCGGCAGAGTAGAACAGCTTCCCGATCTCGCCGCTGACTTGGTCCGTCGGAAGGTAGATCTTGTCCTCGCATTTGGGGCCTCGGAGTCACTGGCGGCCATGAAGGCGACGACCACGATTCCGATCGTGTTTCTGAGTCCCACTCCGGTTGAACTCGGGCTCGTTCAGAGCCTTGCCCGTCCGGGCGGGAACCTCACTGGCTTGTCGGTCGACACGGGTCCGGCGGTGGTCGGCAAGATCCTGGAGTCCCTCCGGCTGGTGGTGCCGGCCCTCTCACGCGTTGCCGTTCTGGTGGACCCACATCGACCCGTATTAGCGATCTGGTGGAAAGCCGGTATGGAGGCAGGCCAGGCACTGAAGGTACAGCTACGGATGGTTCCCGTGCAACGGGAGGAAGACCTGGAAGCCGCGTTCGCCATGATTGCCGGCGACCGTCCCGACGCGCTCCTACTCACCGCCGACGCTCTGGTGTCTTTGAATCTGAAGCGAATCACAGACTTCGCCCTGAAGCACCGCCTTCCGACGGCTTCGTATGTGCGAGACCTAGTGGATGAGGGCGGCCTGATGTCGTACGGACCGAACTTCGGCGATCTCATGCGTCGGGCTGTGTCGTATGTGGACAAGATCTTCAAGGGTGCCAGGCCTGCCGACCTTCCGGTTGAGCAACCCACCAAGTTCGAGCTGGCCATCAACCTCAAGACCGCCGAGGCCCTCGGCCTGACGATCCCGCCGTCACTCCTGCAGCGGGCGGATCAGGTGATCGAGTGATGAAGAGGCGCGTGATCATCTACCGGTTGGTCGCTCGCTGAGCCTCAGCGCCCATGCCCGAGCCGCCGAGCGGCACGATCACGGTGCTACACACCGACGTCCAGGACAGCACCCCCCTGGCGATGCGCCTCGGGGAGCGGTACGCCGAGGTATTGGCGACTCACCGCGCCCTGTTGCGAGCGGCGTTTGCTGCGCACGAGGGATACGAGGTCGATACTCAGGGTGACTCGTTTTTGGTGGTGTTCCCCCGCGCAACCCGAGCGATTACTGCGGCGGTGACGATTCAGCGTGCCCTCACAGCCGAGACGTGGCCGCAGGGGGAGGCCGTGCGGGTACGCATCGGCATGCACACAGGGGAACCGATCCGGACGGCTGAAGGGTACACGGGGCTCGACGTGATCCGCGGCGCACGCATCAAGGACGCGGGGCATGGGGGGCAGGTGCTCCTCTCCAAGTCGACCGCCGCCCTGACCGAGCACACCCTGGTCGACGGCCTAAGTCTGCGGGACCTTGGCGAGTATCGGCTCAAGGGCCTCCCCCAACCCGAACGCATCTTCCAACTCCTCGTTCCGAATCTACCGGCCGACTTCCCGCCCCTCTGGTCCCTGGACACGCGCAGGAGCCACCGTTCGGGCCTTGAGCTAGGGCGCGTACTAACGACCCTGCTCTCCTGCGACATGGTTGGTGCGGGTGCCCGGATCGTCGCGCTGGGCGACCGCCGCTGGCTTGATCTGCAACGTGAGTACATCGCGCTCGTCCGTGACGAGCTGGTTCGTCACGGCGGGGAAGCGATGAATATTGTCGGGGACGAAATCCTTGCCAAGTTCGATGGCGCGGGTGCGGCCATCCGCTGCGGGTTCGCAATTCGAGATGCCGTGCTGGGACTTAAAGTCGCAGTGAAGATTGGGATACATGCCGGTGAGGTTGAAGCTGCTGAGGTCAGTGGCATCACGGCAGTCACGTGCGTCCGGATCAGGGCGATTGCCCAGCCAGGGGAGGTCTTAGTGTCCAGCACCGTCAAGGAGTTGGTGACCGGCTCCGGCATCACCTTCACGGATCGGGGGACACACGCCATCAAGGAGCTGCCGGGGGAGTGGCGACTCTTTGCTCCGGCCTGATCCGTCCCAGCCTCGCCCGAAGGGGACGAGCCGCCCTCTTGAGGCTGCGCCTTCGGGCTACAACTCCTGGAGTTCTGGTCTCTTCTCCCAGTAGTCGAGGACTTTCTCAGCGAGGGCCACCACCGCAATCTGCGGCCCCAGTTCCTTTGCGGCTTCACCTTGAAGCTCGACGAAGAGACCGCCCTTGCTCCAATAGCCAGCGCCCCAGTAACTCGACGCCCAGTAGTTTGAAGCCCAGTATCCTCCGCGCCGTTTCGTGTCGGACACAGCCTTGTGTTGGCTAGATTGAGCTACGAAATGCTTCGCGCCATTCGCCACGTGAGAGCAGATCTGCAGGACTTGCGACGAGTCATGGATTGCCTTTCGCTTCTGTGTTTTCTCATAGCCGGGGAATAGCCAGTCCTTCATGTGTTCTGCGGTTACGAAGAAGTTGAAGGCCAGGTATGAGTTTCGAGGCTGCTTCTTCAGGTCTTCAAGGTCGGCGCGGAGTTTGCGGAGGAGGTCACCGGGAGTCTGCAGTTCGAAGAATCCCTTCATGACAGCATTCAACTCGCCTCCCCCAGAATCGGGATCAATCGCCACCGCCCGTCCTCAGTCGGCACCGGAATGCCCTCGACGCGATGGCCACACCACTCGACCGTTCCCCATACCCTGAACGGCTCCCACTTGTACCACTTCAGATGCTCAGGCGGGATCGTCAGGTCGGGTATCTCCCTTCCACAGACCGGGCATGGCCGCTTGGAGTGAGGCTGGCCGCGCTCGTCAAGCCAGGTGGGCGGGTTCACCGGACGGCGTCCTCAACCGCTTGATGTACACGTACTGCGCATGGCCCTGCGGATAGTCTGGTATCGTGGCCTGCCGCACGTAGCCAAGGCGCTCGTAGAACTCGGGTGCTTGGAAGGTGTGGGTGAAGAGTAGCGCCTGTACGCACCCGCGCCGGATTGCCTCTTCCTCGGCCGACCGGAGCAGTGCGCTGCCGATGCCGTGCCCACGCTGCGACTCGTGGACCCAGACATGTGCCACATAGCAGCATGCTCCCCAGGTATGGCCATTGATCGCGGCTATGACGTTCCCTGACGCATCCTTGATGATCCCGGCGAACAGTCTTCCGTCGTGAACCCCGGTGGCTTGACTATTGAACTCGTAAATCTGCTCCTCAAGAAATGAGTTGAGCGCTGCGTCGGCTTCGCTGCTCGGCTCGATGATGAGCGGGTCCATTTGTGGGCTCAGTTCCCCCTATTCCTCGGGGCAGGACGAGAAGGACCCCGAGAGAACCGGAATCTCCCGTCCGCAGCTCGGACACGGCCGCTTGGCGCGGGGGCGGGCCCGCTCGTCAAGGTCCGCGAAAATCACAATACCCGCCGCGAAGGTCATCCGGTCGCCACCAGCCGCGGTGTCGGTCGCACTCGGCCTTGAGTTCGTCCTGGGTATACGTTGGCGGGATCGGGGCGCCGCTGCATCCGGCGAGGATGGTCACGGCAAGGAAGACGGCCGCGTAGGGCGCTCGGAGCTTGCCGGGCTTGGGAGCGGGCCGGGCTCGCTTCGCGGCGCTCATAGTGCCCGGAGGATAGCGCAGTAAGGGCACGTCCGCCTTCCGCAAGGTGCAGACTCGTTGCTAGAATCGGCCATGTCTCTGCGCACCTGGTTGGTGCGAGCCGCAGCGGCACTTGGTCTACCCGACCTGGTGCGTGAACCTCGCCTCGTGAGGCCAATACCCGACTTCCGCGGTCTCGCGATACAGCACTGGCAAACACTCCGGGCACTTGAGAGAAGAGTATCGGGCGCCTGGCCAAGCGAGCGAGCGCGTGAGGCGTTCCAGCTCGTACAAGCGGCCCTCCTCTATCAAGCTCATAGCTTTCCGCACTTCGGTGGATTGCTCCACCACGGATGGCGCTTGCCCCCATCTGTCCCGCGAGCCGGAGCGTACTGGAATGAAGACGATGCGCTCCCGTTTGAGCTATTCCTAAGGCCCAATGAGGCGATCGCACAGATGCACCTGGCGTCGGCCGCCGTTCGGTTGCCGGTCGCACTCCAAAAGACGATAGAGGCATACCCGGGCTCGGAAGCGCCTTTTGGCGATTTGTGGGGCATCCCGCGGGGCCGTCGTGAGCATGACTGGCTCCGTTTGAGGATCGAGGACAGATTCCCACACGTCAGGAACCTCCGCTGCTGTGCGGAAGGGCCCACAGTGGGCGCGACCGAACCGGAACAGTTCCAGCGTGCTCTCGCGATCATCATGGTTGTGCGCGATGACTTTGGCCACGGCGAGGAAGGGGACCCGCAAGGCAGTGAGTACGAACGAGCCCGCAAGCGCGTGCTCGACACTATCTATACGTGTCGGATCGTGGAAGCCCAGGCGCTTCTCATCGGCTGGGCTACTCGCCTCATGAGCCCGCCCGATACCGTGGACCCGCGTGGGCCGAAGGGGAAGTGATGGGTGACGGACTAGGACCCACTACTTGGTGGCCTCCTGGTGTGTGACGCGCTCGAAGTACCTGGGGCCTTCACAGGCGGGTGTGACGGCGATGCTCTGCCCTGCGTCACGCTGACGAACAACCTCACAGGCATCCTGATCTCCGACGATGAACACATCCAGTTGGCGGCTGACCTCGCCAGGCCACGCTCGAAATGTCCATGTCTCGATATCGGCAGGTGCTTCTGACGCTCTAACTGTCTCGCAGGGGGTCTTCCGGCTCGGACACACGAACACCATCTGCCGGTCGCCATTAGGGAACCGGTAGAGTTGTAGCGTCGAGCCTACCCCAGTCCACGCCCAGCCAGTGAGATCGACCGTCTTTACCCAGGAGCGCTCCTTCATGCACTTCCGCAAGTGAAAATCCTTCGTCACACCAAAATCGGGGATGAAACCAAAACCCAACGTCTCTAGATTACAGGTCCGAAGGTCAGCGCGCCATTGCTCAACGTTGCCCGCTCCGTGCAGGGCAGGGGCGCAGCCGGCAAGCGTGAGCAGCGTCGTCAGTGCAAGCGCGATCCGGGTCAGGGTCTTCATCCGGCCCTCCTGGGCTCAGAGTCGGTCTTCCCTAGAATGATCTGCCCTGATTTTTCCACCAAGCGGTCCTGTGGCTGGGTGTGGGCGTGAGACTCCTTCCCTCCGGGTGAAAAGGAGGGGACCCGTCTGGGCCTGGGAGAAGGGGGCCCCGGGCTGTTCACTCCCCTGGGAGATCGCGCACACGCGCACCAGCAGGCCATAGCAGAGCGGGGGGGCGGGGAGGGGGCCCCGGTAGCCGGGCTGCGGGGCTGCGTCTGGCTCCCCATTTGGTTGCGCCTGGGTTGCGTGCTCTGCGTTCCGTTGCCGCGTTCTGCCGCGTGCTCACCGTCAACATTCCGGTACTTCTTCACCTGTGTCCGATCCGGCGCATTGACCCCTCGCGCGCCCGCGTGCTACGCGAGAACCATGGGCGCCGCGGGCAATGGGATCGGGCAGTGGCCGGCCGAGGACCGTCCCCGCGAGCGGCTGTATCACAAGGGCGCCGACGCGCTGGCCGACGCGGAGCTGCTGGCCATCCAGCTCGGCAGCGGGCTCGCCGGGTGCAGCGCCATGGACATGGCGCGCGACCTGTTGAGCCGCTACGGGTCGCTCTCGGGGCTGGCCGGGTGCGGGGTGGCCGAGCTGAGCGCTATCCGCGGGGTGGGCCCGGTGAAGGCGGTGCGGCTGGCCGCGGCCTTCGAGATCACCCGGCGGCTGCGCTCCCGCAACGGCCAGAGCCGGGTGGTCCTGGGCAGCCCGGAACAGGTCTTTGCCCGCTACGGGCCCCTGATGGAGGATCTCAAGAAAGAGGTGTTTCGCGTGGCCCTGCTCGACGCCCAGAACGGCCTGCTCCGCGACGTGGTGGTCTCGGAGGGCACGCTCTCCGCCAGCCTGGTCCACCCCCGCGAGGTCTTCAAGCCGGCCATCCTGGAGTCGGCGGCGTCGCTCATCCTCCTGCACAACCACCCGAGCGGCGATCCGACGCCCAGCCGGGAGGACCTGCGGCTCACCCGGCAGCTCATGGAGTGCGCCGAGCTGCTCGACATGCGCATCCACGACCATGTCATCATTGGCCGGGAGCGGTTCATCAGCCTCGCCCAGCGCGGGGCCTTGACGAAAGGGGGCTAGCCCTTCGCGAGCTTCTCGACCTCCTTCTTCGACAGGCTCTGGATGCGGGTGAGGAGGCCCTTCACCTTCCGCTCGGAGGCGTGATCGGCCAGGATCAGCTTCTTCGACTTCGTGCCCGTCACGATGTAAGCCACCCAGTCGTCGAGACTCGGCGTGCCCCGCCACGCCACCGTGAGCCCGCTGAGCCGCATCCGCTTCCTGCCCTCGACCTTCGCCAGTGGCTTCCGGCTGGCCTCCATACGTGATCCTCTCTTCCTGAAAATGTTCACTGTGTTGCGACTGCGAATGCGTGAGGCGATGAGCGCCCGACCACCTTAAGAACCGGTCTCGGTCCTGTCAAGGCTTCGTTTCGCCGCGACACATGCGCGATTCGGTGTGCGCGCGGCCGTCCGGGTGCGTGAATGCTGCGTGCGATGGAGGGCCTCGTGCCGGTGGACGATCAGAGCGTCACTTTTTCGGGTCCCCCCCCTGGAAGCGCGTCAGAGCGTGTGTTTTCCCCGATTGTGGATCGCTGTGGATAAGTGGATAACCCTGTGGGTTATTTTTCGGCGGCTTGCAAGCCATCCAGGATGCGGCGCGGCAGCAGCGGTCCCCGCGTGATGAATCCGGTGAAGATCCCGCACGCGGTCGCGCCCGCCGCGAGGGCCTGGCGGGCCTTCTCGGGGCTGTCGATGCCCCCGGTGGCGATGAGCTCGAGGCGGTCGCCGAAGCGCTCGCGCACCCGGCGCACGTTCTCGAGGGTGGTGGCGAAGAGGGCGGGGCCCGAGAGCCCGCCCGAGCGCTGCGACAGGCGCGGCTCCTCGACGCGGCGGGTATTGCCGTAGTTGACGATGGTGATGCCGGCGTCGAGAGCCGCCGGGATCGTGATCTCCTCGTTGGTCTCGCGGAAATCGGGCGAGATCTTGACGATCAGCGGCTTGCGGGTGGCCCCCCGGACGGCCCGGAAGACGTCCTTCAGCTCATGGGGCCGGGTGGACCAGCCGTAGACGAGCTTGGTGTTGGGTGAGGAGATATTGATCTCGACGAGGTCTCCGAACTCCTGAAGGCCTTCGACCACCCGCACGTAGTCCTCGGCCGATTCGCCCGCCGCCGCCACGATGAGCGGGACCCGGTGCGGCAGCCCGGCCAGCGCCACGCGGTAGGCGTCGAGGCCGGGGTTCTTGAAGCCGTTGCAGTTGACGAGCCCAGGGCCCTCCGCGGTCTCGATGCGGACCAGGTTCGGCTCGGGATGCCCGGGGCGCGGCCCCGGGGTGATGCTCTTCGTGGTCACTGCGCCCCAACCCAAGCCCATGGCGCGGCGCAGGATCGCGGTGTCGTAGTACATGGACGAGAGGATCAGCGGGTTGGGGAGCTTCACGCCGCCCAGCGTGATGGCCAGGCGCGGGTCCTCGTTGCGGAAGAGGGCGAGGCGATCGAGCGGAACGTGCCGCAGGCCCCACTGGCCCATCGCGATCGCGGCGCGCTCGGGCATGCGGGCCAGCACGCCGCGATAGAGCGCGCGGTAAAGAAGATCGACGGCGCCGACCATGTGATGACTGCGCGCATGATATCCTACCTGCATGTCGCAAGACAGCACGCGCCGGCTGTTGAAAGAGTTCGGGGTCGCGGTCACGACCTTCGAGGATGCGGTCGAGGCCGGGCAGGGTGAGGCTGCGCGGACCTCCGAGGCGGTGCTGCGCGAGCACATGAAAGCGCTGATCGGGCTCGTGGAGCGCCTGTCCGAGCAGGCCGCCAAGCTGTAAGTCGCGCCGGTGCCGGCCCGGCGCATCGTCTCCCTCATCCCCAGCATCACCGAGATCCTCTTCGCCATCGGCGCGGGAGACCGCGTGGTGGGCTGCACGATCTACTGCACCCAGCCGCCCGAGGGTGTCGCGACCAAGACCCGGATCGGGGGCGAGAAGAACCCCAAGCTCGAGCTGATCCGTGACCTCGGCACCGATCTGGTCATCGCCAATGTCGAGGAGAACGTCCGCGAGCACGTGGAGACGCTCCGGGCCTGGGGCATCCCGGTCCACGTGACCTATCCCCGGACCGTCGCCGACGGCATCCGGCTAGTGGGCGAGCTGGGCGAGTTGCTCGAGGCGGGGCCCGCGGCGCGCGAGCTGGAGGCGGCCCTGCGGGCGCGCTACGACGAGGTGCGCGCGGCCGCGGCGGGGCGGAGGCCGCGGCGCGTGTTCTGCCCGATCTGGCGGAAGCCCTACATGACCATCAACGCCGACACCTACATCCACGACGTGCTGGCGGTCTCGGGCGGGATCAATGTCTTCGGCGGCGCCGCGAAGCGGTATCCGGAGATCACGCTGGACGAGGTCGCGGCCACGAACGCGGAGGTGATCCTGCTCCCGGACGAGCCCTACCGCTTCCGCCACGTCCACCAGGCCGACTTCGCCCCGTATCCCGACCTGCCGGCGGTGCGGGACGGGCGGATGCACCTGGTGGACGGCAAGCTTCTCTCCTGGTACGGCCCGCGGATCGCGGAGGCGCTGCGGGTACTACCGCCGCTGTTTGCTTAGCGGCGGCGCTTTGCGGCCTTCTTCGCCTTCGCCGGGCGCGCTGCGCGCGCGGGCTTCTTTGGGGCCGGCCGTGCCGCGGGCGCGTTGAGCTCGAGGATCATCTCGATCTCGACCGGGATGCCCGCGGGGAGCGAGCCCATCCCGACCGCCGACCGCGCGTGGCGGCCGTTCTCGCCGAACACCTCCACCATCAGGTCGGAGAAGCCGTTGATGACCTTGGGCTGCTCGCCGAAGCTCTCGACCGCGTTCACCATGCCCAGGACCTTCACGACCCGCTTCACCTTGTCGAGGCTGCCCAGGACCGTGCGGGCGGAGCCCAGCAGGTTGATGCCGACCTCGCGGGCCACCTTGTAGGCGTCCTCGGTGGACATGTCGCGGCCGACCTTGCCGCGGGTGAGCGGCTGGTCCCCGACACGGATCGGCCCGTGGCCCGACAGGAAGAGCAGGTTGCCGACGCGGACGCCGGGGATGTAGTTACCCATCGGCTTGACGGGGCTGGGGAGCGTGATGCCGAGCTCCTTGATCCTGGCTTCTGCGCCCATGCGGGTCTCCTCTGGGGGGGGCGGAGGACGACTACTCGGCGTAGCTCGTGCCGACGAAGAAGAACGCGGAGCCGTCGTCGTCAGCGCGCCAGACGATGGCCTCGACGTCCATCGGCGGCGCGTCGGGCGGCTCGAGGCGGAGATGGGCGGAGGCTCCGACCGGCGGAAGTGCGGCGTCCAGGCCGACCTTCACGCCGTGCGCGCTGAGGTTCACGGTCTGGAGATGCAGGAGCCGGTCGCCGGTCCGGACGATGACCGGCCACGTTGCCGCCACCCGCGCGTACCGCCTATGCTCCTGCACGGTGGAGAGTTTCGCATCGCGGCCGGGGCTCCACAAGGGCTTTTTCCGGCGCCCCCGCCCGTGTCAGAATGCGCCATGAGCCCCCCCGCGATCCCAGCGCCCGCCGCGACCCTGGTCCTGCTGCGTGACCGGGCGGCCGGCCCCGCCGAGATCCTGATGATCCAGCGGCACGGCAAGAGCAAGTTCGCGGCCGGGGACTACGTCTTCGCGGGCGGCAAGGTCGAGGCCGACGACATCCCTCCTGCTGGCGTATGACCGTCAGGGCGACCTGGTGCGCTTCACGGCGGAGAACCGCGCCCGCTTCGAGGCGCACCGCACGGCCTGCCAGTCGGCGAACCCGGCCTTCTTCACCATGCTGCGGGCGGAGGATCTCACGCTGGCCACCGACCGGCTCACCTACTTCGCGCACTGGATCACCCCCGAGGAGCAGCCGCTCCGCTTCGATACCCGCTTCTTTGCCGCGGTGGCGCCGCCCCAGGAGCCGGCGGTGGACGGTCACGAGATCGTGGCCCTGCGCTGGATGACGCCGCCCGAAGCGATGGACGCCTTCCGGCGCAAGGACATCACTCTGCGCCTGCCCACCATCAAGAACCTCGAGGTGGTGCAGAGCGGCGGCACCCGCGCGGACGAGATCCTGGGCGCGCTGCGCGGCCGCGCGGTTCCCACCATCCGCCCGCGCGTGCTGCAGGTGGACGGCAAGCCCGTTCCGGTTCTCCCCGGCGACCCCCGCTGGTACTAGGCTGCTGGTACCAGCCTGGGGCGGCCTGCTATACTCGCCCGACCAGCCCCGCTCGAGCGTGGCCGAGCTCGACGAGGTGGCCGCCGCGGTGCGAGCTACGCCCCGCCCGGTGGACACGCTCAAGCCCGAAGACTTCCCCCTCCGCGCGTGCACCGCGGTCATGGCCTCCGTGCGGGCCAAGCTCGAGACCGATACCGGCCTCGCGGTGGTGGATCGGTTCCCGGTCGAGCGCTACAGCGACGCGGAGAACCTGGCCATCGGCTGGCTGCTGGCCGCGATGCTCGGCCAGGTGGTTGCGCAGAAGGCCAATGGCACGCGCCTCTACGACGTCAAGGACTCCGGCCAGGCGCTGGGCTACGGGGTGCGCCGCTCCGTGACCAACCTGGGCCAGCCCTTCCACACCGACGGCGGCTGGCTCTGGAAAGCGCCCGCCTTCGTGGGCCTCTTCTGCCTCGAGTCGGCGATGGAGGGCGGCCTGAGCCGCTTCGTCAGCCTGGTCACCGCCCACCACGAGCTCCGCCGCCGCCGGCCCGATCTGCTCGCGCGCCTCTACCAGCCGTTTCACTGGGATCGGCAGGGCGAGCACGCGCCGGACGCCCCGCGCGTGAGCCGCCGGCCCGTCTTCGAGTACGAGGGCGGCACGCTGGCCTCGCGCTACTACGAGGACTACATCCGGAACGGCTCCAAGCTGGCGGACGCGGAGCTCGACGACGAGGGCCTCCAGGCGCTCGAGGCCATGCGGGAGATCGTGGACGATCCTGTCAACTGGGTCGAGTTCCGCATCGAAAAGGGCCAGCTCCAGTATCTGAACAACCGCCAGTTCGCGCATAGCCGGACCGCCTTCCAGGATGCGGGGCCGAGGCAGGGACGCCACATGCTCCGGCTCTGGAATCGCGACGAGGGCACCTGGCACCTCGAGGGTAGCCCCGCCGCCTGAGCGTCGTGCCGTCCGTTGACCCCCGAGACCGCGGTCTACTCCGGGCTGGTGGTGCTGCTGGCTTACTGGGTGCGAGGCATGGCCGGCTTCGGCTCCGGGCTCGTCGCGGTGCCCCTGCTGACGCTGATGTGGCCGATCACCCTCGTGGTGCCGGTGGTGGTGGCGCTCGACTACCTGGGCTCGGCCAGCCAGGGCATCAAGAACGTGGACCAGGTGGCCTGGCCCGAGCAGCTCGTGCTCATCCCGTTCATGGTCGTCGGGGTCGCGGTGGGGCTCTGGCTGCTCTACACGGTGTCCACCGCGCTGCTCGCCAAGATCCTGGGCGGGTTCGTCATCGTCTACGCGATCTACCAGATGCTGCCGCTGCCTGAGCTGCGCGGCTCCCGCGTGGCCGCGACCTACTGCGGCCTCCTGGGCGGCCTGGTCGGCACGCTGTTCGGGACGGGCGGGCCCTTCTACGTGATCTACCTCCACCTGCGCGGGCTCGACCGGAGCGTCTTCCGGGCCACCTTCGCGATGAACTTCCTGATCGACGGCGGCGTGCGGCTGGCCGCGTTCGTGGCCGCCGGCCTCTACCACCGCCAGACCCTCGGCTACCTGCTGGCCGCGGTCCCCATCGCGGGGGCCGGGCTCTACGTCGGCGGGCGCATCCAGACCGGGCTCTCGCAGCGCGCGTTCCAGCTCGTGATCCGCGTCCTGCTCCTGACCAGCGGCCTGGCCCTGCTCCTCAAGCGATAGGAGGCGAGATGAGACGCATCGCGTTCCCCGTGCTCGTGATCCTGGCCCTGGGGCTCCTGGCCGCCCCGGCCGCCACGCAGGAGAAGTACCCGTCGCGCCCCATCGACTTCGTGGTCACCTGGGGCCCAGGCGGCGGCGCCGACGCGATGGCGCGGCAGCTCGGCTCCCTGAGCCAGCCGCTGCTCGGGGTGGCGCTGCCCGCCTCCAACGTGCCCGGCGCCGCCGGCAATACCGGGCTCGCCCAGATCCTGTCGGGCAAGGCCGACGGCTACACGCTCGCGACCTACATCCAGGACACGCTGATGACCCTGCCCATGGGTCTGGCGCGCTACAAGGTGGACGATCTCGAGTGGATCACGCGCACCCAGGTGGCCGACTCCTTCCTGTTCGTGCGCGCCGACGGCCCGTTCAAGACGATCCAGGAGCTGTTCAAGCACGCGGAGGCCAATCCGGGCAAGCTGCGCGTGGGCGCCACCGGCTTCGGCACGGTGGACGACGTCACCGTCCGCTTCCTCGGCCATCGCGGCTACAAGATGATCACGGTGCCGTATCCCAAGCCGGGCGAGCGGTACGCGGCGGCGCTCGGCGGGCACACCGAGGTGCTCTACGAGCAGGCCGGGGACGTGCTCCAGTATTTGAAGGCGGGGCAGCTCCGGCCGCTGATCATCTTCGCGGAGCGGCGCCATCCCGCCTTCCCGGACGTGCCCGCGTCGAAGGAGCTGGGGCTCGACATCACGCTGCCCCAGTTCCGCGGCGTGGTCGCCAGGAAAGGCACGCCGCCCGACCGCGTGAAGGTGCTGGCCGACGCGTTCCAGAAGGCGATGCAGACGCCCGAGTGGAAGAAGTTCGCCGAGGAGTGGTACTTCCGCCCGGACTCCTACCAGGGCACCGTGGACTTCACCCGGTGGGTGGGCGGCGAGGTGGCCACGCTGGAGCGCCTCGTCAAGGAGTTCGGCCTCCGGCAGTAGCATGGGCTCGCGCGCGCGCGTCGCCGCCCTCCTCGCGGGCGTGGTGGGCTCGGGGCTGCTCTTCGCGTCCACCTGGCCGCTCGACGCCATGGTGCCGCGCGGCCAGCTCGGCCCGGGCTTCTGGCCCCGCCTCGCCCTGATCGGCCTCGCCGTGGCCTGCCTGCTGAAGCTCCGGGAGGAGCGCCATCGTGGCGTTCATGGTGGTGGCAGGCGGCCGGGGCGTGCCGGGCATCGTGGCCACCGCCCTGCTGGGCACCGTGATCCTGCTCTACACCTTCATCAAGCTCGTGTACCTGCCATTCCCGAAGGGGGCCGGCCCCTTCGAGCGCGTCACCCTGGCGCTCTACCGCGCCCTCGGCATCTTCTGATCGCCCGCGCGTGATCGAGAGCGTCCTCGGCCTGGGCGTCGGATTCCAGCACGCGCTGCAGCCGCTGAACCTCGGCATGATCGCGCTCGGCCTGGTCATCGGCATCCTGGCCGGCGCGCTGCCCGGCATCACCATGCTCAACTCGATCGTACTGGTGCTGCCGTTCACCTACCTGATGGGCATCGTCCCCGCGCTGCTGCTCATGATCGGCGTCTACTGCGGCGGGGTCTTCGGGGGCTCGATCACCGGCATCCTCTTCAATATCCCGGGCGATCCCATGAACGTGCCCACCACCTGGGAGGGCTACCAGCTGAGCCAGCAGGGGCGCACCCAGTACGCGCTCGGGCTGGCCATCATGTCCTCCGCGGTGGGCGGGCTGGTGAGCGCGCTCTTCCTGGCCTTCTTCGCGCCGCCCTTCGCGCGCTTCGCGCTGACGCTCTCGAGCGTGGAGTTCTTCTCGGTGGTGCTGTTCGGCCTGGCCGGGGTCTCGGTCCTGAACCAGTCCTCGCTGCCCGCCGCGCTCATCTCGCTCTTCGCGGGCCTGTTCCTCGGCACCGTGGGCACCGAGGCCCAGTACGGGGTGGAGCGCTTCGCCTTCGGCGTGCCGTTCCTCAAGACCGGAGTGGACTTCGTCACCGTGCTGATCGGCCTCTTTGCCATCGGCGAGGTGCTGGAGCAGATTGTCACCGCCCAGCCCGGGGCGACCGCCGCGCGTGGCCAGGCGCGGACGGTGCCCCGGCTGCCCCTGCGGGATCTCTGGCCGCTGCGCGGGCCGCTGGCGCGCGGCACGCTGGTGGGCATCGCGGTGGGCGGCCTCGCGGGGGCGGGGGCGACCGTGTCGTCCTTCGTGTCCTACGGGCTCGAGAAGCAGTTCTCGAAGACGCCCGAGCTCTTCGGCCGCGGCCACGCGGGCGCCCTCGTCGCCTCCGAGAGCAGCGTGAACGGCTCCACCGGCGGTGCCATGATCCACCTTCTCACGCTCGGCATCCCGGGCAGCGCGGCCACCGCGGTGATGATGGGCGCGTTCCTCATCCACGGCATCCAGCCCGGACCGCTGCTCTTCACGAAGCAGCCCGAGCAAGTGTACACGCTCTTCGCCGGGATGATCCTGGCCAACGTGCTCATGGTGGCCTTCGGGTTCCTGGCCGCGATGTTCTTCGCCACCCTCATGCGCGTGCCCGCGCCCATCCTGAACACCCTGATCGTGGTCTTCTGCTTCATCGGCGCCTTCGCGCTGCGCAACGACATGGCCGACGTCTGGCTCACCATGCTCTTCGGCGTGATCGGCTTCTTCATGCGCCGCTACGACCTGCCCATCCCGCCGCTGGTGATGGGCGTCATCCTGGGCCCGATGGCCGAGCAGTACTTCCTCACCAGCATGGTCGCGCACGGCAATGACCTGACCGTGTTCGTGACGCGCCCGGTGAGCGCGGTGATCCTGGGTCTGGCGGTGCTGCTGGTGCTGGCCCCGTCGCTCAGGCAGCTTCGGCGGGGCTGAGCGCCGACGTCCTGGAGGGCGGTCGTCCGAGAGGCCAGTGGACGCCGGCTGCGGCCTTTGTCCTCTGGCTTGACGGGTCGTGGGGTCCAAGGGTAGAGTCTGGTCACAATCGTGACCATTCCTGTCTGGAGGGGCCGATGAAAACGCTGCCGCTCGCCCACGTGAAGGCGAATCTCAGCCGCATCGTGGACCAGGTCGTGGAAACGGATGAGGAGATCGTGATCACTCGGAACGGCCGCCCGGCCGCCATTCTCGTCAGCCCCGACGAGTACGAGGGATGGAAGGAGACGCAGGCGATCCGATCGGACCGGGAGCTCGTGGCCGAAATCCGGCGTGGCCTGCGGACGCTCAAGCGCGGCGCCAAGATTTACACGCTGGAGGAGCTCCTGCCCGAGGACTGATGCGGGGGGCGCGGGTATCATGGAGCGCTACCGCCTCCGGGTGCCGGGACGGATCGAGGAGCTTGTCCGAGGTCTTCATCCCGAGCTCAAGCGCAAGGTGCGCGCGGGCCTCGACCTCATTCGCACCGACCCGGAGGTCGGCAAGGAGCTACGCGATGAGCTGCCGGGACTGCGGAGCCTCCGGGTGGGACGGTTCCGAATCGTCTACCGGGTCGCGGCGAGACGGCTGATCGATCTCGTCGCCATCGGCCCGCGCCGGACCATCTACCAGGAGACGCTTCGACGACTCCGGCGAGCGTGAAGGTGGGCCCCCCGGTCATACGCCCTTCAGTTCCCTCTCGACCCGCTCGACCCAGAACCGCATATCCATCTCGCGGTACATCGTGATGGCGGTGGTGAGGTGTTCCTGCGCCTGCTCGTGCTTGTCCGTGCGGTAATCGAGTCTGCCGAGGCCGAGGTGGCAGTGGGCCACGAGCGGCCGCATGCCGAGCTCGCCGGCGAGTGCCAGCGCCTCGTCGTAGTAACCGGGAGCGTCCTCGGCGCCGCCTGTCGACGCGACGTCACCGGCGAGGCAGAGGGCGTGGGCCTCGCTTCCCCGAGCCCCCAGCCGGCGGGTGAGCGCCAGTGCCTCTCGGGCGTGGCTGGCGGCCTCGTCGATCCGCCCGGCCGAGAGGTAGGTCATCCCGGCCCAAAGAAGAATGAGCGCCGGCCAGGTGTGAGTCTGGCGACTGCGGAACTCCTCGACCGCGCCCGCGACCAGCGGGAGCGCCTCGTCAGCACGGCCGGCGAGGGCGTATGCGGCGCCGAGGGTCGCGGCGACGTACGGTGTCCCGGCGACGAGCTGCCACGTGCGGCAGAGCTCGAGGTCCCGCTCGAGGACCCGGGTCGCGCGTGGGAGATCCCCGCGACGGAGGTGGGCGAGACCGAGATAGAACAACCCCCAGTGCAGCGTGAAGGGATGATCGGCCGCTTCAGCGGTCCGCACGGAGGCCTCGGCGTGCCCGATCGCCTCGCCGAACCGGCCGAGCTCGGAAAGCACGTCGGCGAGCCAGGCGCCTGACAACGCCGACTGGATGCCGGGCGACCCGAAGCGCTCGTAGCGCAGGTCGCCCTCGAGCGCCACGTTCCGCTCGAAGAGGATGGCCGCGTCGCTGAACTCGCCCCGGGCGGCGTGCGTCATACCCAGAAAGGACGTGGCGACCGCCTCGATCGAGCGCTCGCCGAGGGTTCGCGCGATGCTCAGGGCCTCCTGCCCGAATCTGACGGCCTCGTCGTAGTCGCCGGTGGCCAGGCTCTGGTTCACCATGAAGGTGGCGATCCGCCCGAGCCGGTGCTGGTCGCCGAGCGTCCTCGCGAGCACCTCTGCCTCGTGGAGGTGGTCCGCCATGCGCGCCCGATCGCCGAGCGGGAGGAGCGCGTTCCGAAGGTCGAGCCGGATGTCGATGGTCAGCTCGGTCGTCTCCCGGGTCTCCGGGAGGCGGCGGAGGGCCCCGAGCGCCTGGTCGAGGTGGGCGACGGCCTCGCGATTGGCGGCCCGCGCCATGGCCCGGAGCCCCGCCTGGCGGAGATACGCGACCGCCTTCTCCCACAGCTCCCCGCGCAGGGCGTGATGGGCCAGCCGCTCGGCCTGCTCGGCGACGCGCTCGGGCGCGAGCCGCTCGATGGCCTCCGTGATGCGGGCGTGCAGGGCGCGCTGCCGGTCGTGGAGGAGCCCCTGGTAGGCCACCTCGTGCGTGAGCGCGTGCTTGAACGTGTACTCGAGGTCCGGAAAGAGCCGGGTCTCGTAGAGGAACTCCGCGGCCTGGAGATGAGTCAGCTCGGCGCGTACCTCGTGCTCCGGCGCGTCGGCAACGGCCAGGAGCAGCGGGAGGGCCACGTCCTTGCCGATGACCGCGGCAGCCTGGAGCAGTCGCTTGGCCTCGGGCGCCAGGCGGTCGATGCGCGCGGCCAGGATGGCCTGCACGGTGGCGGGGATTTTTAGATTTTCGACGGGCCGGGTGAGCCGGTAGGCGCCGCGCTCGCCCACCAGGGCCGCCGTCTCCCCCAGAGCCCGCACACTCTCCTCGAGGAAGAGGGGATTCGCTTCCGTCCGCTCGACCAGGAGCTGCTTGAGCGCGCCGAGTGCCGCGTCAGTGCCGAGGAGCGCATCGAGCAGCTCGTCAGCGCTCTCGGGCGGCAGGGGATCGAGCCGGAGCTGGCGGTAGTAGGTCTTGCCGCCCCAGCCGTGCCGGTACTCGGGGCGGTAATTGATGAGGAGCAAGAGGCGCGCGGCGGGCAGGCTGTCGACGAGGCTGTCGAGCAAGGACTGGGTCTCGCCGTCGATCCAGTGCAGGTCCTCGAAGACCACCACCAGAGGCTCCGCCTCGCTTTCGCGCAACAGCAGGCGCTTGACCGCGTCGAGCGTCTGCTGGCGCCGCTGGGGAGGATCGAGGGCGTGCCAGGACGCCTCCTCCACCGGCACGTCGAGGAGCGCCAGGAGGGCGGGCACCACGGACCCGAGCGCCGGGGCGAGCGTCAGGACCTTCCCCGTGACCTTCTCCCGGATCTTCCGCGGGTCGTCGCGGCTCTCGATCTCGAAGTAGCCGCGGAGCAGCTCGATCACGGGCAGGTAGGCGGTGGCCTTGCCGTAGGAGACCGAGGCGGACTGCAAGATCAGCCAGCCGTGCACGCGGTGGGAATGGGTGAGCTCCCAGAAGAGACGCGACTTGCCCACGCCCGGCTCCCCGACCACGGCGACAACTTGACCATGCCCCAGGCTGGCCCGGTCGAGGGCGTCGCGGAGCTGCTCCAGCTCCGCGGTGCGGCCGACGAAGCGCGTGAGCCCCCGCCGCGCCGCTGCCTCGAGGCGGGTGCGGGCGGCGCCGGCCCCCACCAGCTCGAACACCTCGATCGGCTCGGCGAGCCCCTTGATCGGCACCGGGCCGAGCGGGGTGACCTGGACGAAGCCCTCGGCCAGGTGCAGCGTTTCGGCGGTGAGCCGGATGCTGCCGGGCGCCGCGAGCTGCTCCATGCGGGCCGCCAGGTGCGTGGTCTGGCCCACGGCGGTGTAGTCCATGCGGAGATCGCTGCCGATCGAGCGCACCACGACGTCTCCGGAGTTGACGCCGACGCGGATCTGCACCTCCACCCCCTGCGCGCGGCGCAGCTCCTCCGAGTAGCGCCGCACGGCGTCCTGCATCCGCAGGGCGGCATAGCACGCGCGCACCGCGTGATCCTCGTGGGCGAGCGGGGCGCCGAAAAGGGCCATGATGCCGTCACCCATGACCTGGTTCACCGTGCCCTCGTAGTGATGGACGGCGTCCATCATCAGCGTAAGGACGGGATCGAGCAGCTTGCGCGCCTCCTCGGGATCGCGATCGGCAAGCAGCTCCATGGAGCCCTTGAGGTCGGCGAAGAGCACCGTGACCTGCTTGCGCTCGCCTTCGAGGGCGGTCTTCGAGTTGAGGATGCGTTCGGCGAGGTGCTTCGGGGTGTAGCTCTCGGGGGAGGTGAAGCGCGGCTGAGGCCCCGCTGGCCCTGGGTCGCCGAGCTGGGCGCCACATCCGTTGCAGAACCGACTACCCGATGGGTTGACCTGACTGCATTGGGCGCAGGCCAGCTCCGCACGGGCACCGCATCCGTTGCAGAAGCGGGCGCCCGGGGGATTCTCGTGGTTGCACTGGGGGCAGCGGCTCATCCGAGAGTAGACCGAGCTTAGCCGGAGCCTCCCTGAGGGTCAACGATTGCCGAGAGGGCGAGGCCGCCGGAGCAGCGGCAGCGCCAGCCCGGCCGCCAGCACGCCCTGGGCCAGCGCGGCCAGCGCCATGCCCTGATAGCCGCCGCCCCCGATGGCGGCGGCGCCCACCGCGGAGCCGATCACGAGGCCACTCTGGTTGGTGAGCGCGATGAGCCCGAAGAGCGCGCCGCGCTGGCGGGGCGCCAGCTCCGAGCCGTAGGCCAGGAACGCGCTGATGATCTGGGCAATCACGAAGATCCCGGGCTTGTTGAAGCGATCCCCGAGCCGGCCGCCCAGCAGGTTGCCCGCGATCGCCCCGATCGCGACCAGGACGAGGACGGGCGCCACGCCCACCGCGCTCAGGTGGAAGCTCAGCATGACGAAGGCGGGGAGGAAGATCACCACCATGGCGAAGAGCGAACGCTCCATGAGGTTCGCGCCGAGCAGGTTCAGCAGGCGCGGCACGCCCCAGACCGCCTGGTAGGTCGCGACCACGCTGGTGCCGGAGGCTGTCGGCGGGATGCGCGGGAACCAGCGCCACACGCAGCCGGCCAACAGCAGCATCACGAGGCCGATGGCCGCGAAGGCCCAGCGCCAGCCGAACGTGCCGCCGACCGCGCCCATCACCGGCACGCCGCCGATGGCCGCGAAGCTGAAGCCCATGTTGAACCAGCCCATGGCGCGGGCGCGCCGCTCGGCCGGGAAGAGATCGCCCACCGAGGCCATGAGGCTCGTGGGCGCGAGCGAGCCCAGCAGCCCGGCCAGGAAGCGCACCACCGCGAGCGCCGCGAAGCTGGGCGCCAGCGCGGCCCCGACGCTCAGCACGGCCACGCTGGCGAACGCGGTGACGATCATCGGCTTGCGCCCCAGCCGATCCGAGAGCAGCCCCGAGAACGGCGAGAACAACGCCTGCGGCACGCCGGCCGCCACCGCCAGCAATCCCGCCTGGCCGAGCGAGATCCCCAGGTCCCGCGAGATGTCCACGAGCAGCGGCCCGATCATGGTCACCGACGTGACGATCCCGGTCACCCCCGCCGTGATGAGAACCAGATTGGGGTCAGGTCTTACATTCATACATTGTCGGAATGTAAGACCTGACCCCCGACGATCCAGCCCTCGCGCTCGCGGGCGGTGCGTTCTTCCTCATGGGTGAGATCGGGTGGGCGGGCCAGAGATTGCGCGAGGGCATCGGGCGCGTCCAGGGCCCAGTCGCGGACCGCGGCGACCTGGCGGGCGTCCTTGATCGGGTAGGGCAGGTCTCGGCAGTCCACCAGGCTCGGCCAGAGCTCGGCGATCACGATGCTGTCGCGGCCGACCGCCGCGTCCCACTTCGTCTCGAAGGGCCAGAGCAGCGCGCGCCCCGCCAGCGCCGGGTCCGTGAGCAGACGGTGCACGGCGGGCAGGCCCAGGAGCGTCTGCGAGCCGACCGCTCCGCGGGTGAAGAGCTTCCACGGGCTCTGGATGCGCCGCGACGCCAGCCGCCGCTCGACGAGCCGGCCATCGCTGATGCGCGGGGGAAAGGGGCGCGGGCGCGTCGGGTGGAGGTGCGGATACTCGTGGCCGGCGGGGTGGCCCCAGAACGGCCCGTCGAAGCCGCCACCGAACGCGGCCTGGATCTCGCGGTTCAAGGCCCCGGCGACCTCGAAGCGATTGTTCACGCCGTCGGGCTCGTCGCGGATCAGGCCGGCCAGCCGGGCGCAGAGCGCGCGCCCGCCGGGCAGCTCCGCGTCGGCGGGATAGCCGAACGCGAAGTCGAAGCCCACGAGGGCAGCGCCGGGCTCGCCGACGAGCAGGCCGAAGATGAAGCCTTCCGCCTCGAGCCGCGTGCGGAAGTAGCGCGGCGCCGGACGCCGCTCCCCGGCGCGGCCCCACGCGACCCAGCAGCGGTCCCGCGCAGGCCGGACCGGGCCCCTCGTGGAGGCCGCTGACCAGTCCGCGACGACGACCAGCCGGAAGCTCAGGGCGTGAGGACGATCTTGCCGAACTGCTTGCCCTCCGCGAGGCGCCGCTGCGCCTCGACGCCGTCCTTGAGCGGCATCACCGTGTCCACGATGGCCCGCAGGCGCCCCGCGAAGAGCTGGCCCATGACCGTGTTGAACTCGGCATCGTTCGACATCGTGGAGCCGATGATCGAGAGCTGCTTCCAGAACACGAGGCGGAGATCGGTCTCGGCGAGGGGGCCCGAGGTGGCCCCGCAGGTGACGATTCGGCCGCCCTTGGCCACGCTGCGGATCGCGCCCTTCCAGGTGGCCGCTCCCACGTTCTCCAGGATCACGTCCACCCCGCGCCGGCCCGTCTTCTGGCCGATCACCTTCACCCAGTCTTCTTTCGCGTAGTTGATGCACTCATCGGCGCCCAGGGCCCGCGCCCGCTCGAGCTTGTCGTCGCTGGAGGACGTGACCCACACGCGCGCGCCGCAGAGCTTGCCGATCTGCACGGCGGCGGACGAGACGCCGCCGCCCACGCCGATGACCAGCAGGTCTTCCCCGGCGCGCAGCCGCGCCCGGGTGACCAGCATGCGCCAGGCGGTCATGTTCACGAGGATGAAGGCCGCCGCGTCCTCGTAGCGGATCGCGTCGGGCAGCAGGAGCACGTGGCGCGCGTCCACCTTCACGTACTCGGCGAGCCCGCCGTGGGTGTGCTCGCCCAGGATGCCGTACTTCACGCACATGCTGTGCTCGCCGCGCCGGCAGTACTCGCAGCGGCGGCAGGAGAGATTCGGGTTCACCGCGACGCGATCGCCCACCTGGACGTCCCGCACCGCCGCGCCCACCTGGGCCACGTCGCCCGCGATGTCGCAGCCCGTCCAGAACGGCAGGGGCAGGGTCAGGCCGGGGAGGCCCTCGCGAACGAACAGGTCGAGGTGGTTCAGCGCCGCCGCGCGCACGCGGACCAGGACGTCGCCCGCGCCGATCGTCGGGTCCGCGACGTCCTGGTACCTGAGCTTGTCGAGCCCGCCGTGCTCGTGGAAGGCGAGCGCCTTCAAGCGGCGCCGAGTCCCGCCTTCGGCGCGTTCACCAGCACCGCCATATTGCCGTACGGGTGCTTGTTGTCGAGCATGAGCTGGTGGCACTCGGGCAGCTCGTCGAAGGCATAAGTCCCGGAGAGACACGGATCGACCTTGCCCGCGTCCACCAGGCGCGTCACCGCCAGCGCCTGGTCGTCGTTCGAGAGGTGGCTGCCCTGGAAGCGCTTCTGGCGCATCCAGTGGTAGCGCAGGTCGAGCGTGACGTTGTAGCCGGTGGTGCCCGCGCAGATCACGATCATGCCGCCGGTGCCGCAGACGAACTCGGAGGTGGGCAGAGTCGCCTCGCCCGGATGCTCGAAGACGATCCGCGGGCTCACCCGATCGCCGAGCGCGTCCCAGATCGCCTTGCCGAAGGCCCGCGCCCCCTTCGCCCAGTTGCCGTACGCCTTGCCGTCCTTGGTGTCGGGCATCACGCCCCAGTGATCGAACTGCGAGCGGTTGATGACCCCGACCGCGCCGTGGTCCGTGCAGAACTTCTTCTTGGCGTCGTCCGAGACCACCGCGACGGCGCGGCCGCCCTGCGCGCGGACGATCTCGAGCGCGAGGCTGCCGAGCCCGCCGGTGGCGCCCCAGACCAGCACCACGTCGCCCTTCTCGACCGTGTGCGGCTCCCAGCCCATCAGCATGCGGTAGGCGGTGGAGGCGCAGAGGAGGAAGCAGCCCGACGCCTCCCAGGTGAGGCGCTTCGGCCTGGCGATGCACTGATGTGCCTGGGCGCGGGCGAACTGGCAGTAGCTGCCGTAGTTGGTCTGGTAGCCCCAGATGCGGGTGGACTCGGCCAGCATCGGGTCCTTGCCGGCGAGCACCCACGGGTCGTCGGGCCGCCACCAGCCGCTGTGCACGACGACCTCGTCGCCGACCTTGACGTGCTTGACGTCCTTGCCCGCGGCCCACACGATGCCGGAGCAGTCGCTGCCGCCCGCGTGGAAGTCTTCCGGCTCACCCAGCTTCAGGCGCTCCGCGATGACGTCGAGGGGCTGGCCGAGCGCGGCCCAGACATTGTTGTAGTTGATGCCCGAGGCCATCACGTAGATCAGCACCTCGTCGGGGCCGATGGTGGGCGTGGGCAGCACCTCGCGCTTCCACGCCTCGCGGGGCTGGCCGAAGCGGTTCTGCCGGACCGCGAACGCGTGCATCCGCTTCGGCACTTCACCGAGCGGCGGCTTGTCACCCAGGTCATAGAGATCTGCCATGAATGCCTCCGGGCCTATCGGCCCTTGAAGTTGGCGCGCTTCCGCTCGGCGGCGGCCTTGAGCCCGGCCTTGCGGTCCTCCGAGAGCAGCGGGCCCGAGGCCTGCGCCGTCTCCCAGTCGAGCCATGCGCCCATCTCGCCGTAGTACGTGCCGTTGATCGCCCGCTTGGCCGCCTGCACCGCGAGCGGCGCATTGGCCGCGATCTCGGCGGTCAGCTCGGCCACGCGGGTCCCGAGCTCGCCCGCCGGGTACACTGCCTGCACGAGCCCGATGCGGAGCGCCTCCGCGGCGTCGAAGCGCCGGGCGGAGTAGATCAGCTCCTTGGCCTTGCCGATGCCGACCGTGCGCGGTAGCCGCTGCGTGCCGCCCATGTCGGGCACCAGCCCGAGCTGCACCTCCGGGATCGAGAACAGCGTGCCCTCGGCGGCCAGGCGCACGTCGCAGCAGAGCGCCAGCTCCAGGCCCGCGCCCATGCAGGCGCGCTGGATGGCGCCGATGACCGGTACCCGCAGCGCCTCCACCGCGGAGAACGACGCCTGGTGCCCCGCCAGGTGCTGGCGGATGCGGGCCAGCGCCTGGCCGGGGGACATGTCCTCGAGCGCCGTGCTCAGCGTCGAGCCCGCCTTCACGTCGAGGCCCGCGCAGAAGCAGCCGC